>Ga0214544_1000347_pt1 | contig 80880 bp, 51 predicted proteins | sample CNSS3metaG_FD_160074 | JGI IMG/M metagenome (GOLD analysis project Ga0214544, IMG submission 160074) | Root nodule microbial communities from cowpea collected in UCLA plant growth center, Los Angeles, California, USA - CNSS3 | ecosystem: Host-associated > Plants > Roots > Nodule | place: USA...
GATGCTAGGAATAGATCTCAATATATCAATTGCTTTTAACACTCGACCGTAATGCTGGATAGTTTGTTGAATATGTGAGGAATCAATATTCAGGAAACTAATCTTATGAATTTTATACGCGAGGGATTGGTATAAATGATTTTTGAGTGTGCATCAATATTGGTATTTTCAGATGTTATATATTATATTCATCCAGATTACAGACAAGGGAGATAGATGAAATTCAATCCCAGTTTCTTTTACTGTATTTTTCTAAACTTTTCCGCTTTTACTGTATTAATTTTATGCAAAAGTCAATGTCAAATCAAATTTAAAATCTTTGTATATATATGCTGATTGAGATAATTAATTATTTTAACTGAATCCGTTCCTCGTGGGTTCGACACTCTTACTTCAAATCATTATACTACAGTTGACTTTTGGTACGCTTGCCAAGAGATTCAACAACTTCCAGCCACTTTTTGGCTTCGGGTCCTGATGGACCGAGGCCTAAACACCTCTTTGGCACCGGTTTTGAGCGAACCGCGGCCTATACCCATCTTTGGCTTCGGGTATTTGGAGAACCGAGGCCTAAAACTTGGCTGTAATTGCAAAAATGCCACCGCGCCATTATATGCTTCGGTTCCTGATCAACCGAGGCATATAAGGCGAGGTAAAATAGGAATTCTGCACTAGTGCTCCAAGACTTTCAAAATAATCAAACATGAGCAACTCCAACATTAGTGTATTCTTCCACAAACTTTGAATCATCGAGAATCACTCAAATGTTTGGAATTCAAAGCTTCAAAAACAATGTTATTCAAGTTTAACTGATCCTAGAAGGTGACATGATCATTTAACCATCTATATAAGTGGTGTAACCACTTTTCTTTAACTAATTTAACCAATAAGATGTTTTTCACATAATGTTTTGCATACACATATAAATGTTGTTCCGAAAATATTCAATCAATAATAATATTAATAATCAATTAACAAATATGAAATTCAAAGGTTTAAGTACACTGATCTTGATGACTAATTGGTTCTCCAACATTATATCATCATTTAACCAACTTTATAATGTATTTAGTCACTTTTCTCGATTAATTTAACCCACAACTTAATATATGTATGATTTATTAGAGTATTGTTACATAAAGTTCAAATCACTACTCCCATTGAAGAACATAAAATTGAGTGTTATATAAACATTGATAATAAAGTACAATTGATTGTTCATCGTCATATTATCAATAAACTAACGTGATAAATTATTTAACCATTTTTATCAACTTATTTAACCCACCTATTTTCAACTCATAACATTCATACTGGAACTTAGTTTTAAAAAACTTTTATTCAATAAACTTAACCAATCACAACCTTTAAATAAATATGCAATTCACAACTTTCATATCTCCATTATCAAAGACAAAGTGATTATTAGTTCTCGAAAGGTGACCATGCCAATAATTAATAAAGTATTATTCCACAAACTATTAATCATTGTTAACTACCAGATAAATTTTGAATTCAAAGCTTTATAAACAATGTTATTCAAGTACAATTGTTTGTCCAATCACCTTTTTACCATTTGTCACTAATTCTCCAAAAACATGTATATAAGTATACTAGTCTATGTCTATCACCACCCTAAATTATATAGATTATGTACACCCTAGTGATTAGACTCTAGACGATCTATGTGTATATGCGTATTGGACCGATCTCGGGACAATCTATGTGTATGTGTGTATTAGGCCGACCTTAGGACGACCTATGTGTATGTGCATACTAGGCTGACCTTAGGACGACCATGTGTATGTGCTTATTGGGCCGACCTCAAGACGACCTATGTGTATGAACTATTGGGTCGACCTCAAGACGACCAAGGTGTGCAGACGTATTGTGTCCGACTTGGAGCCGACCTATGTACTCCGATGCACTGAACCCAACTTATCCGGAAGGCCCAATTCACTTAAACTACCCCCTCTCCTCAGGATAGCGGCAAAAGAGTCACGTAACCACATCCCCACAAAGATTGGGATAACCCCCGCACATGTCAACTACCTCCCGTAATCCTAGGAAGATTGAGGCAAGGATGAGCTAGAGACCTCTATAAAGCTAAGCGACTGCTCTCCACCAAAGGGGGAAGGAGATGACTGAAAAGTCAGGTCTAAAGAGAAACGAAAGTATTCCTTTGAATAACATTTGGCAAAGAGGCCGAGTTGCAACCAGTGTGCACCACGAATTCCCTTTTTTGCGAGAACAGATTGGCGCCCATCGTGGGGCCCGGTAAAACTGATTCCCAGGCCCTAACAAAAGCTAACCCAATGACTGGAAGTCCTGAAAGAATGGCAGGTCACCAACTAAACCACACAAATATGGAGCCTACTGTTGGGGAGTTATTGCAACTAATCCTGGAATTGCGGAATGAGAACAAGTAGATACGCCAAAGAGCGGACTAGGACCACAACTGAGCAAATGAAGCTTGAGAGGAACATATCGTTGTACGTCGGGAAGAGGGAGAAGCAAGGCACAGGATGAAGGATACACTTCTAGAGTAGGGAGACCTATGATGTGCAAATGGAGATCTCCTATGTCGTTTACAAGATCAGGAGGAGTGAAACCAAGGACGTCGCTTGACCAATATGGAAGACCAAGGACACCCTTTCCCTACTTGAAAGCCTTCAACACCCAAATGCTGATTTCAAGCGGGAGTGATGCTGTGAGATGAACAAAATGGTTTTTATTCACGAGGTCGGACGAACATCAATGTAACGCCTTCGTTCCAAAGAGTATTTTCCTAACAAGGAATACAGGTTAGGGGAGTTCCTTCGTTGTTTTAAATAGTGATTTTGTATAATCATGTAATGTATGAAACTAGTAAAGCCTGCATCCCTATTAAAAATCAAGTTTTGCTCATGTTTCTGGATTTTTCCAGAAACTGCCTGGCAGTAGGGTATGAGCCGCCAGGCGGCCTATGTGTTCTAGTCTGTTTTTAGGTTCGCTTATGAACCGCCTGGCGGCTGAGGATGGCCCGCCAGGCGATGCAACCTGCGTCTTCCCATTTTCGCGTTTTGAATGGTTTGTCAGTGATGCCATGGTATTTTGGGTTGTATTTCTATCGCACCAATTTAATTGGCATGATAAATTATGGTTGGTAATTACTAAATTGATGGAAATTGCCTGAACTTGAGAATGAAATTGGGGGTGAAGGTTTATGTGGGAATTGGGGATAATATTCATGAGCTATTTCAATGATTAGGCGTTGATTATCCAGAATTGTCTATAATATGAATGTTGTATGAACCCTGTATGGTGTATGCATATAGAAACACATTAGGATGAAGGCGGGTACTGTAATTGGAAAAATTGGGGTGAAATTCAGAGCTGGAAAATCTGAGCGGAACCCAGATGTGTATGCACCGCCTGGCGGCACATGAACTGCCGCTAGGCGGCCTAACAATGCAGCTCATTTTGGTTTATTGACATGGACTTCGTGGTGTTGGCTCTTCAATTAGAAATTCATTATAAATATATATGTCTAAAATGGAAAATTTAGATGAATATGGCATGTTAGGGACTAAGGAAGGTTAGAGATAGCGAAGGTGGGAAAAGTGAAGTAATGAAATGGATGTCTTAAATGTTTTGCTGTATGTGCTAAGATATATTCCAGGAAGTATGTTAATTTGGTAAAACGAGAAGTGAGAATTGCATGGGGCATTATTGTTAGAGGGATGGTATGTTAATAAATGAGAAAAAAATGTCAAAAGCAATGTGTGAATTTCAATTCAGTTTTATGAATATATAGGGATGTATGAAAATTATGTTTATTGGGTGTTGTAGTTGATATGCTATATTGTTTATGTTATTTTAAGAAGTTTGTGCGACATTGGTAATTACAATTTACATGATTAAAAAGGTGTGTATGATATTCCAGTGATAGAACTATGCTTGGTGTCTCCTAATTGTTCTATAAGTTGGTGTGTGGTATGATTTAAGATCCATTGGGATCTGTTTTAAGCGCCAAAAACCAGTAGCATTGCGCTACTGGTATGGCGTCTAGCGGCGAAAGTGAGCCGCCAGGCGAACGGAACACAAATCAGTAGCAATGGCCACTGTTGACGCTTGGCGCCTGGCGGTAGGGGGGTTCCGCCAGGCGGTATGGTACAATAGAGATCCTGAAGGTGCAGTGGCGCCTGGCAACGCGAGACAGGTGCACCAGGCGGTGGCGGTGAGTGGCGCCTGGCGGCATGGTGGAGTCCGCCCGGCGGTGACGGTGCAGTGATGATGCTGCAGGCGCGTGCCGCCTGGCGGTGTGTGATGCCCGCTAGGCGATCTAGACCTAGTGTTTGCCTGGCGACGTGAAATGTGCGCCAAGCGGTTTTGGTTAAGTGATGGTGCGAGAGGAAAGGTTTCTACACAACTTTAGGTGAGGTTCATGATGCGAGGCTTTGGCTGGGGGTCCAGTTACGAGTGTAACCCGTATTAGAGTAACACGTGACCACTCTAGGTTGTAGCCTGGTGGTTTAGGAAGTCCAGTGGAGTGTGCGAGTTGTGGCTCGTACGGCGACGTTCGGGTGATTGCCCTCTTCAGAGTATTCTGATAGAGTTTTGGTAGTCTGGAACAGCTACAAACTTTTTGTTTGTTTCGGGGAGCTCCACTTGGTGTCACGGTGAGATGTTGTGGCAAGGTTATTCCCACGTGTGGACTATCAAGTGGTGGCCTGTAGTTGGAGGGGCGAGTAGACACTTGTGCAGCAAAGATCGATCATCGTTCTCACCTAAAGGGTATAGAAATGATAGACGTCTAATGGAAGTATTGGAAGTGGAGAAGTACGGAAAAAGGGATAAGAATACTAATCTGGGTTTAAATGTTTTGATGTTGTATTTAATATTTTATTGGTTGGTTTTATTTAAATGAGCTCACCCTATTTGTGTGTGTGTGGCGATGATCATGTAACTTGTTACATGGGAGCACATGTTGATGCAAGTGAGCGGACAGGTGCATAGAGACGGAGTGGGGATCTCTTGGGGATTTTCTCACTAGTTTATTTTATTGGACTATGGAGTTATTGTAATAATTTTATAGACCATTTTAATTGTATTACAGTATTAATGCGAATTACTTTATCTGTTTTGGCGCATTGAACTTAAGGTTTTAAATATTTCCCACGTTTTGGGAAATTGTTGAATAATAAATGAGGTTATTTTATTGAATTTTATTTTTGTTTTATTTTAATAAGTAATTTCCGGCTAGGACATTACAAAAAACCCGTAAATCGACAAACCCTTTAGCTCGGTTAAGGGTTGGGAAAAACCCATAAATCGACAAATCCCTTAGCTTGGCTAAGGGTCGGGAAAAACCCATAAATCGACAAATTCCTTAGCTCGGCTAAGGGTCGAGAAAAACCCGTAAATCGACAAACCCCTTAGCTCTGCTAAGGGTCGGGAAAAACTCGTAAATCGACAAATTTCTTAGCTCAACTAAGGGTCGGGAAAAACCCATAAATCGACAAATCCTTTAGTTCAGCTATTGGTCGGGAAAAACCCGTAAATCGACAAAATCTTTTAGCTTGGCTACAGGTCGGGAAAACCCGTAAAACAACAAATCCAACATCCGCTACGAAAGATACCTCGGTAGGAGGTCGACTGATGGTTATGTCTACACCCTGAACGATTTTCCTACCATCTGTTGAAGAAGGGTACCTCGAACGAAGGTCGACTGAGAACAATTTCCCTATCATCTGTTGAAGAAAGGTACCTCGAAAGGAGGTCGGCTAAGGGTTACGTCAATACCCTGATGATTTCCTTAACATCCGTTAAGAAGAAAGGTATCTCGAAAGGATGTCAGTTGAGCGTTACATCAACCCCTGTACAATTTCCCTACCATCTGTTGAAGAAGGGTACCTCAGAAGGAGGTTGACTGAGGGTTACGTCAACACCTTGGACAATTTCCCTACCATCTATTGAAGAAGGGTACCTCAGAAGGAGGTCGACTGAGGGTTACGTCAACACCCTGGACAATTTCCCTATCATCTATTGAAGAAAGGTACCTCGAAAGGAAGTCGATTGAAAGTTACGTCAACATCCTTGAGCATTCCCATAACCTCACCCTGACCGTACTAAGATCAGAAAACTACTTCATGAATCGAAGAATAGGCACCACAACAATGGGACATTAACACAAAAGTCAAGTTAGCAATTCTCACGAAGAGAGCAAAAGTTAAAACGTCATGCACGATACGTATCAACAATAAATTAAAGTCTCCTAAGGGTCTACACAAGATAAAGGGTCATGTAGCATGGGGATGCCATCACTCCTCTACCAATTGTCCATCCACAATGACCTAGCCAACATCGATAACAGACACATCGGTAGAGGGGCACAACAATCGCACCTGCTTCAAAGCCAATGCCATAGGTAGAGGCAACCTCATTTAGCCAGCTCATCCTTCAATGCCTTCCAAGTCCGCTCTTTCTCAGCATTTTCCTCTTCCATCTGTTGTATAGCTGTCTCAAGGTCGGTCACCCACTGGCCACACACGCATTATGGCAACGACACACGCCAGAGAAGTTTGAACGACCTCCTCGCCACCCTGCCTGAGGTTGCTCGAGGTCGGAGGGTTAGTGTACACCCTGGCGATCAGACTCTAGACAACTTATGTGTATGTGCGTATTGGGCCGACCTCGGGACGACTTATGTGTATGTGTGTATTGTGCCGACCTTAGGCCGACCTATGTGTATGTGCATACTGGGCTGACCTCAGGACGACCATGTGTATGTGCGTACTGGGCCAACCTCAAGACGACCTATGTGTGTGGACTATTGGGCCGACCTCAAGACGACCAAGGTGTGCAGACGTATTGTGTCCGACTTGGAATCGACCTATGTACTCTAATGCACTGAACCCAACTTATCTGGAAGGCCCAATTTACTTAAACTACCCCCTCTCCTCAGGATAACGACAAAACCGTCACGTAACCACATCGCCACAAAGATTGGGGTAACCCCCGCACACATCAACTACCTCCCGCAATCATGGGAAGACTGAGGCAAGGATGAGCTAGAGACCTTTATAAAACTAAGTGACTGGTCTCCACCAAAGGGGGAAGGAGATGACCGAAAAGATAAGTCTAAAGAGAAACAAAAGTATTTTTTTGTATAACATCTGACAAAGAGGCCGAGTTGCGACCAATGTGCATCTTGGATTCCTTTTTTTCGAGAACAAATTATATATATACATGTATATATAATTTTTTTTATTTAATTAATATAACGAGTAATTGATTTAACAATATTATATCCCATTTACACCTTCCTTTATTCTTCCGCTTACTTCACTTTTACTCCAAATTTTTAATTTCATATGATAAATCTAATTACAAATATACCCTTTGTTAACTTATCATTTTCCATGTTTCTATGGACTGAGAGCCAGTGGCAACTGATGGAAGAATACCCAGTTGTGTGTGATTTGCGGACTCTCCACGTATACGGATAAAGCACCCGTCTTGCCACGTCAGCCTTCCCTTTCTTTTCTCTCTTCCGTGTCCGTTTGGCCAATAACCTCTTCCACCATTTTATTTCACTGTTCCTTTTTTTCCCTCTCTTTCTCGGCGCTAAATACAACGTAATCTTCTCTCGGGTTCTGCATCCGCACTACATGGCAGTAACATTGCGCGGCAGCAATAGCTTCCTCTCGTTAAGGTGGTGATCGATTTCTCCTTCACTCTTTCTTTCATTCTTTCTTTCTCTTGCTGGTTACGAATTACGGTTCTTTGCTGAGTTTGGAGGCGCCTAGGTTTTCCATGTAGATTAATCTTCAGAATTGAAACATTTTCTTGTTGCGTATATAGCTTTTCGCCGAAGTTTCTTGAGCGATTTTGTGACGGTAATTGTAGTTCGGGAAGTGTTTCTTAGTTTCCGTATTTATCACTTTGCCTGTTGCAGCATGGAAACGAGTGTTTTCAATCGGTGAAGAATGAAATAGCTGAAACTATTTATGGCTTGCGATGATGGTTTTCTTGCAATTTCTTTAGGTCATAATGATACGTCGGTGTTTTGTTATCGAGTTTGAGAGAGTTGAATGATAGAAGGATGTAATTCGTAATTATCATATCCGTTGCACCATCACTTCAAGACATAATGTATTTGGTGTGGTTGAATTAATGTTTTTGCTTTCGTATTTACTGCACTCTCTTTGAGCTGAGTTTTTGTATATGATTCATCGTTTATGTGCTGGTATTAATTGTAAATCGACTGGCAGCTCTTCGAATTGTTGGCTTTCAAATGGCTCCCCTTACGCAGGGAAAAAAGTGTCAAACTTACATTGCCTACTATTGAGTAAATGGGGGAGTTCAAGAAAAGGATGCCTCATACGATATGATTTTTTATTGAGTGGTAATCCTGGTTTAGGTTGTAGAAAGTGTTATTTGGTGTTTTCTAAACCTAGAAGGAGGGTGCATCTGCTACCATTTGCCTCCTCTGATGACGGTGTCACTGTCAATGGGAGTCTTCAAGCTAGCACCGGTACTGGCCTAGAAAAAACGAGGGTGAAACTGAATAGGTCACTGGAAGATGAAGAGTTTTGTGAAGGACTTGTCCAAGCTTTATATGATGCAGCCAGGGTTTATGAACTGGCAATTAAAGAGCATAAATCATTCTCACGAATGTCCTGGTTTTCGACAGCCTGGCTTGGGGTTGACCAAAATGCATGGGTGAAGGCACTGTCTTGTCAGGTATGGCATTTACCGTGTCAGATTTTACCATGGCTTTTGTGAGGTAGTATATTTGGGCCATATATGACGTGTAAGTTCAACACACATCTGTGAATACTAAATTTTGACCGAGCCTTTTGAAAGCATGCCATTGTCTAATTCATGTGAACATAGACAAACACAATCTAGATGAATTGTATAAGTAAGAAGTGTGGACAATAGGTTTTATTTTGCATGTCTTTGTTGATATTTTGACTAAAATATGAACCAACATTTATCAACAAATAAGAACAATTATGGTTACTAGAAGAAACTCTCTATTCTTGGGCATGCACTTGTGAGAATTATAATTGCAATTATGAAAATTCAATTTAAAACATGCTTCTTGGATATTACTAAAATCAACAAAACATATTAATCATTGTCATCATCTGTTACTTTGTATTATTTTAGATATGGGAACAGTCCTATCAATTTCATTCCTTTCTTGATATCATTTATAAAGAGAACATTTTTCATTTCAAAAGATAGTGTTTCTTTGTTTGTATGTTAAACATACTTCTGTGTTTTATTTTTCAATATTTTGGATAGGTAGTTGAGTCTTAATATAATTTATCATACTGTCTTCTTAAAGGATAGGACTAGAGAATTTGGCTTCATCCTCATTATTTCTCTTTTTTAAAATTATCTTCCTGATGAACAACATCTGCATTGATGGAAACTAATTATATATTGCTGTAATATGTATACTTCATTATAAATTAATCTGAGTCATGTTTCTTCTATTGCCTTTGCTACAATAATGCTGCGACCTCATTAGTCATAACTCACAAGTCACTTGAGCTCATTGTTTTTAAAATTTCAAAATTCTAGAACAACTGAGAAACAGGTTGCATAAATTCTCTCAGGCTGCTGTGTACTCCTTACTGCATGCTGCAAGTGAAATTTCATCTCAAAGCGATAGAGACAGAAATGTCCATACATTTGTTCAAAGGAGGTAGCATGTTTGTATTTTGGTTCATTCTTACCTGCTTCCATTGTATTTTCTTTTTTTATGTTTGTTTAGTTTTAATATTTTATACTACTCCCTAGAGTTTTAAGTCTAAAACTTTTGCAAATATTGCATTGATTCAGTTTGCTAAGGCTATCTTCTCCCCTGGAGAGTTTAATTAGAGAAAAATTATCAGCCAAACACCCTGAAGCATATGAATGGTTTTGGTCTGAGCAAGTTCCAGCTGTAGTGGCATCCTTTGTTGACAAGTTACAAGGGGATGGACGCTTTACTGCTGCCATTGCTTTGTATGTTTTCCTTTAACTTATCTATATATTGAGATATTTACGGTTACTGATCAGTTCTTGTTCTTTGATATTATTATTTTTTGCAAATGCATTAATGATTTTAACTGCATTTACAGGTCTGGAAAAAATGTGGGTGTAAGCAGTGCAAGTGACATATCACTTCTTCTGCTAGCACTAACGTGTATTTCTGCAATTGCTAAACTTGGTCCATCAAAAGTTTCTTGTTCACAATTCTTTTCAATGATCACAGAAATAACCGGTAGTTTGATGGACATGCTAGTTGGTTTGATTCCTGTAAGTCAAGCTTATAATTCTATTAAGAATATCGGTCTGCATAGAGAATTTCTTGTACATTTTGGTCCTCGGGCTTCATCATGTAGAGCTAAAGAGAAGTGGGGTTCAGAAGAGGTTGTTTTCTGGGTAAATCTTGCTCAGAGGCAGCTGCAACAAGCTATTGATAAGGAGAAAATATGGTCAAGATTGACAACATCTGAAAGTATTGAGGTTAGTTATCTCCAATTTCGAAGAGTGCTTGCTTTTGTCCACTCTAGAGAGGTCATGCTGGATTAAATGTCCAGGAATACTGAATTTAGAAAAAATTATGGAAACTATGTTTTGGAGGCTCGTTGAGTACAAACATCAACAAACAGGGAGTTTCACCTAATGAGGATTTTTCTCCTTCAATCAAAACACTAAAAGTTACAATCTCACATCTTAATTACCTTCTACAAATGTGAAATTCAACTTGTGTAACACTAAAACTGTCACATCATAACCTATAATTTCTTATTCTGAAACTAATACACAAATAACTGCCTCATATCAATCCCAGATAGTGACATAGAGTGGCCAACTCCAAAAATTGGATAGAAGTTAGGTGATGACTGATTTTCTAATATATTTTTGGCTTAAATATGTTTTCGGTCTGTCAAATATAGGTAATTTTTAATCATATTAAAAATTGTTTTTGTTAGTCTCCAATTTTCAGAAAATGATGTTTTTGGTACCTTGTTACTCACGACAATACACTCTTTGGTGATGTGGCTAACAACATCCATGTCAATTGTACAGTTATAGAAATAAGGAGCTGATCTTATATAATCAAGAATATTTAGATTATATATGTATTATTAAGTGCATTTTTATTTATTCCTGTACCATATTTTTGTTATTCGAGGATATCACATTTCCTTTATTTATTTTATTCATTACTTTCTCTCTCTCTCTCTCTATATATATATATATAAACCACCTGTGCTGTCTTCTCAATGTTTCTCTCTTCTCCAGAGTTTAGGATTAACAATAACAAATATCTCAAATAATTACAAGGAAATACAATTTTCAAATCTTTCTGGCTAGATTATTTTCTATTCTTAAAATTTTAACTCAAACTTTATTTAGCTCCCCAAATTTGAAAGTTACTTTTTTAGTTCTTGATAAAATATTTTTGGATTAAATATGTTTTTGGTCTCTTAACTTTCAGTGAAAATGGAAATTTGTTCTTCTTTGAAACTATGGCTTAATTTAGTCCCCAAACTTTAGAAATACGTGAATTTAGTTGTTTTAACCAAATTTTGTTAAGTTTATTTGACGTTTCAAACGTTCATGATAGTATTTTAGTTGTTTACACCGTTTTACACATTTCCACCTTAATGTTAGCCGAGAAACATTTGAAACGTTAACTAAATTTAACAAAATTATGTTGAAAGGACTAAGTCCATGCATTTTTAAAGATGAGGACTAAATTAGTCTAAATATTTGAAGTAGGACTAATTCTAATTTTCACTGAAAGTTAAGAGACCGATTAACCCAATATTTTTTTATTCCTAAAATTTTAGGTCAAATTTTATTTTAGTTCCACAAATTTAAAAGTGACTTTTTTAGTCTTTCAAATGAAAATTTGACATTTTAGGTTTCTACTTGAGAAAAATAAAAAAGGAATATACATATACATACATATTAAAGAGCTTGAAGAGCCTCTCGTAGGTTTTCATAGTTATATAGAAACTCATCTGTGATACAATGATAAGAAAGAAAGAGTAAACAAGTAAAGGGAAATCCAGGACCTAGGTAGAGATAGGTAGAAACGAAAAGAACTCTTAATAAAACTTACTTAGGCTGTTTTGAACCTATTCTAACTTTGCCTCTCAGGTTAGAGCATACAAATTGGTTAGAGCATACAAATTGTATGTACTAAGCTTGAATCAAATAAATTCAATCTGAGGACCCTCAACAATTTGGTTAATACATCAACAACAAGTTAATTATTGGATCTGTCAAATTTGGTATCTATCTCCTTTGATAACAACCTTCTCTAATAAAATGACAATCCTTCTCTATGTTTGATCCTATCATGGAACACTAGATTAGAAGCAATGTGAAGAGCTGCTTGATTATCATCTTCATTTGTTGAATCTCATAATTTAATTCTTGGGGAAACTCTTTTACCCACTCAAGCTCACAAGTGGAAGATGCCATTGCTTTAAATTTCAACAATTGACTGAACAAGAAACTATATTCAGATTCAACTTCATTTTGTTTCTTGCGTTTCCAAGTAATAACATGTCCTCCAATGAAAACATAATATCCTGAAGTATAATGTCTCTCCATAGGAGATGCAGCCCAATCAACATCATAATACCCAAATAGTTGGGTATTTTTTTTATCTTCATATGGTAGACTTGTCTTGGAGCGTTTTGAAGGTATCTTATAGTTGGGTATTTTTTTTATCTTCATATGGTAGACTTGTCTTGGAGTGTTTTGAAGGTATCTTATAATACGGATATAAACATCCAATGACCAATAAAAGGAATGTACGTGAACTGATTCAAAGTTGTTAGAAAACATATTGTTGGTCACTTAAACCTATTCATATAATACCAAGAGGTTGACACAGATTGTTATGAGTCAATATATATTTTTTTTTAATTTTCCATCCCTTAATTTTTTACATGAAGGAGTCAATTTTCACATTTAGTCTTGAATTAGAGATATTAATTCATTTTTTTTTTAATTTGAAGGACTAAAAATATCTTTTTTGAATTCTGGGGACTAAAATAAAATTTGACCTAAATTTGAGAGTAAAAAATATTTTAGTTGAAAATTTGAAAATTGAATTTTCACATCATTAGTTTAGTTATACTTGTTATTGTTGATGTAGACATCGTTAGCCATGTCAGCAACAAGCATAATACCGTTAGTGCCAAGGGACCAAAAAGAACATTTTTTGAAATTCATGGACTAAAGTTCAATTTTTAATTTGGAGCACTAAAAGAAAAAACAACCCAAATTTGAAGGACTAAAACCACATTTAACCTTATACTTCTTTATTTACAATAAATTCTTGGGCTTGATCAGGACTTGAATTCCCTGGGTTATTGCTAGAGAATGTTAGCAGTCAAACACTGTGTTCTCATTTTGAAATTGTCTCCCTTGTGTGAAACTGTCACTGCTCCATCTGTAGCAAAACCGCATCAACAATATTTTTTTACTGTATCATATTATCTCCATATAAGATGATACAACAATCTCCTCAATAATCCTTACGTCCAAGATATGATACAGTAATCTCCTGAATAAGGCAAACTAGGAAACATGGAAGGAATCTACAAATATCAATAAAAACCTGTCACATAATCATCAAAATGTTTCAAGAGAAAAAAATTCAGTGAATGGAATAAAGTAGGACTGAAGAGATGAGTTTAGTTGAATGTAAGCAGTTCTCTGTCGATCATGTTAGTGCTTTGTCGTTACAAAAGCTTCAATTGAAAGTTGGCTTACTGCAGGTCTTGGAGAAGGATTTGGCTGTTTTTGGGTTCTTTATTGCTTTAGGCAGAAGTACAAGGTCATTTCTTTTGACAAATGGTTTTGAAACCCTAGATGATCCAATGGAAGATTTCATCAGGTACAACTTGTTTAAATGTTTTCCTTGCTCATGATGTTTCTTATTGTTTTAGGAGTCTTATTATATTAGTGGCTTTTAGGGTTTAGGGTTTTGTGTGTTTGTATGTGTTTCTTTTTCTGTAGCGTCTTTTAGAGTACTAAACTAGTACTTGGCCTAGATAATTAGAATAAGTGACTTTATACACCATATCACTGTAAGAGTATGTCTTCTCTCTTTTCCCATCAAATTCAAACTCAAATATTTATGAACTCTGTTTGTGCTTTCTATGAATATTTATGCATTTCTTTACTTTTATGACTGTTTGGTTCAGGTATCTTATTGGAGGCAGTATTTTATACTACCCTCAGCTCTCATCAATTAGTTCATATCAATTGTATGTGGAGGTTAGTATTTATGGTCATTAAAGTTGTCACATGCTTAATCATTTAGTTATTTTAACTGGTAAAAGCCCATTGACTGCATAGGTAGTTTGTGAAGAGTTGGATTGGCTTCCTTTTTATCCTGGAATCACCAGTGTTTCAAAACAGTCTCATATGCATAGAAATAAACAAGAAGGTCCTCCAAATCCTGATGCACTGCCCCAAGCTTTTGATGCTTGCTCTCACTGGATTCAGAGCTTTATTAAATACAGTACATGGCCAGAGAGCCCTTCAAATGTGAAAGCAGCTGAGTTTCTGTCAACGGGGTAACTTGAACCATGCTTGTTTATGGTTTGACAAAACAATACCGGTTTAATAAATTCTGATATGTTTTTTTCTTTTATTTTAGGCACAAGAAGTTGATGGAATGTATGGAAGAGCTTGGGATGATTAGGTTAGCTATGAATGAAATTCTGCATTTACGATGTATTTTCACTCAAATAGTTGCATTCACATTCGTCAACACTGATATTTAAGCATCAAAACCATACATTTTTTGGGGTAAAATAAAGACCAGGATATTAATTGCTAGCTGAAAGCTGCATAAGAACAACCGAAAGAAATCAGTGTAGTAACTGCATGTTACAATTGCATATTCTTTTGTTTTATAGTCTTGCAAAAATATACACCAAGAAATTTTGGAGGGTTGTAATGGTGCTTTGTTGTTTGTCTTGGTAACCGGCCAAATATGATTTTCATCAGCTTTAGCTGTCATGGTAAACACTTCATTTTTTCAATAAAATATCTCTTATGGCATTGCTAAATTTTATCCAGAAAGACCTCTTCTTTTAGAAGAGAATTTACTTTTATTTAAATTGGACATCACATAAAAGGAGTTGAATATGTGATGAGAAAACGGAAGAAGGACCATTCTTATATTGATGCCATTAAAGGAGTTTGGGGAAGAATATTGATGCCACACCCAAGAAAGATGAGGTTAGTGATAACTCATAGGGTTAATTGCCACATGTACTCTAATAAGATCAAATTTGGGTTCTTATAATTCAGAACTCCATAAAGTTCTTACAAAGAGAACTTAATTTTCTTTTAGAATTCATATATATGTCCCAACTCCTTACTGAATGTTCATATCAATAAAGCTTAGATGGCAACAAGTGTTACATGCCCATTATGACTCCACTTAGAACACTAAAAAACTGACCTAGACCATCCTAAAAGACATCTGAAATATTTAAATAAAAATAAATGCGAGTTACATTAACAATGATGAAAAATTGGCTTAAACAATTATTTAGCCCAACTACTTAAACTTGAGCCCCTCAATGCTTCTTCTAGATCATGTGAATTTCGGCTTGTTTTGTTTTCTTCAAATTGGGCACCAAGTCTTCATCAACATGTAGAAAATAGTATTAGATGATATATTTCTTGGGTCTATCATGCAAATCAGTCTATCTTCTTTATTCTTGATATTCTAGCAATTGCACTCTTAATTAGAAACATAATAAAAAACCTAAAATTATATTGACCAGTCTAGATCATATCATTCCCTCTCTCTTCAAGCACATTCATCCTTGAAGGTCAAGAGTACAGTTTCTCCAACATAAACATAACACTTGTATTAAAGATAGTCTTTTTATTAGTTATCCATTTCAGAGTAGAATCTTTGCAATAAGTGAATATGAAATGGAAGGTCAAGAGTTGAATCTATAGGTTAGAATAACAATCTTGGAAACTGGCTTGGATAGGATCTGATATCATATTAAAATGTGGACTTTAAACCTAATTTCACGAAATTGGCTTGTAAGGTGAGATTTGCACTCATATAATATAATTTTGCTATATGTCCAAATGTATGTTATATTTCTACATACTCAAGTTGTTAGGTATCCTCATGCTGACTAGGTAGAGTCATCTAGCGATAAACTCTCGATATAGGGAATTATGTTCTTGTTGAGGTACTTTAATAACGTGGAAAAGCAAGAAGCAAACTTTTGTGGCAAGATCGAGTATAGAAGTAGAATACATAGTGTTAAGAAGTGAACTTTAAGCCTAACTCAATCCAACAAAAAACAACTTGTAAGGTGAGGTTTGCACCTCCTTATATATTCTAAATTGGCCTTATCTCTGTCGATATGAGACTTCTAAGACACCTACTCATGCCAAGGTGTATATATCTCGAGTGTAGGACTATGCATTAATGGGTAGTCTGATAGCGGGTCTAGACATTAATGGGTAGTCTGATAGTGGGTGGAACAATATGTCCAACAAATAACAAATCTTGCTAGGATAGACTCTAATAATGGCTCTGATACCATGTTAAGAAGTGGACTTTTAAGCCTACTCAAATAACAAATCTTGGTAGGATATGCTCTAACAACGACTCCGATACCATGTTAAAAAGTGCACTTTCAGCCTAACTCAACTCCACAAAACCAGCATGTAAGGTGAGGTTTACACTCACTTATATACTCTAAATTGACCTTATCTCTAGTTGATGTGAGACTTCCAACACATAGTGATGACATTAGTCACTTGTGAGTTCATGTGGATAAAATAACTCCTACCTTATTTGTGACAACCAAGCAATGTTATACATTGCCTCTAATCTTGTCTTTCACTAAGACAAAACATATTGAGGTTGATCGTTTGGAGACATCACCACTAGATTTGTCAACTCTAATAAATAGTTGGTTGAAAATCCTAACCGGGGGCAGGGTGTATAGTTTGAGTGATCATATTATGGTACAATGTGTCACCTACCGGTGTGCTTGTTTTTGCACTGGGACCCACATGCAAACAATGCAGATACCATGTGATGTTGAACTAATTTGCTTGTATGGGGAAACAATTTTTGAAGATAGTTTATACAATGTATTTTATATTTTATAGCGTTACTAGAATTCCAGGAATTGTGAAACTGAACTTTTGTAGAGATTCTTATTCCTTAGATTGTATCACTTATATTTTTTGTGAATTGTAATGCAGGGAAAACGCCCTGGAGCCTGAAGCCACTAAAGTAGTTCATGCACATAGATCTACAGTTCAGTCAACTATTAAAGAGTCAGGTTCTTTTGACGAGGTTTGATTCCCACTTTCAAAATTTGAATTGATCTAAGTGCTGCTTCCAAGTTAATAATAGGTGTAACTTAGTCTATGAAGAGTCTATCTGTAATATAGATGTTCTGGAACCACTTAGTCTGTTAAGATTTTGTAGATAGATAGTTGTTCTGTAGAGCCTAAGTACCGTACAATCAATCAGTTTCACTCAAGCAATTGTACTCTTTCTCTCTTCCTCACAGTATCTAGTCTTTTTTCATTTGTATTTTTAGAACTTCATTGTATTATTGAAACTTCATCTTCCCTGCGAGGTTGGACATGGCTGGATAGGATAAGAAACTAAGTCCTATTGACTTGAGGAGTATAGAGTGACAAATATATTTTCCTAATTGACATAAAGCACATTTAATGACTAAAGGGCAGAAAAACTAAGAACTAAAAATACAAATTTCTAGGATAGGGTGACCAAGACATCCATGGGCAAGTTCAACAGAGCAATGAAGACAGCCAACTGGTGGTGATAGCCAATACACTTTCCAATACTCATATCCTAGTTCAATCGTTTGTCCATCCATCCTATTCTAGAACAATATAGACGTTATAATTATACAAATAATGTAGTGATCCTATGTAATCAGGCATATTGTTATAATTATAGATATAAGGAACTGAACCTATATAATCAAGAATATTGATATAATTATAGAAATAAAGAACTAATCCTATATAATCAGGATTATCTAGATTACATCCGTATTATTACAATCTTTTTTATATATTCATGAATCATATCTTTGTTATTAGAGGATATCAAATCTCTTCTATTTATTGTATTGACTCCTTTTTTCCAATATAAATAGAGCACCTGTGTTAGAAACACAGTTTCAACTCGATGTTTCTTTCTTCCCTAGAGTTTGACAATTATTAACAAACGACACACAAAGTGAGGGGAACAACTGAGTTTGCTATAAAAATTAAATTAAATGGACAACTAGGGACAGACAAAACGGATTATAAAAGGAGTTTATGAAGTTTTATGTAAGAGTCATTTGTGAAGGTAATAGAAGGCAACGAATCTGAGAAGGACAACTCAAAGAAAAATGATTGGTTACTAGTCATATTATCAAAGACACTAGAGTCAAGTATCTAGTCTCTAAGAGAGGAGTATTGTGAGACAAGGGCTAAAGAATTACCAAATAAGTCACAGCACTAACAAGCAAGACAGAATACTCATGGTTGGGTAGTGCCTGTACAATGAGGCCAATTAGGCCATGATCTTATGTCCTGCCATTTTTAATTGTTTCTATATATATATATATATATATATATATATATTTTATAGTATATAATATATATAATTTATGAATGATGGGGTATTCATTACTATAATAGGAAGCTAACTAAAATTGTTTCCTTTTAACAGTTATGATTGATTTATTTAGTTTTAGTTTATCACAAAATTAGATAAACTTAATAAATATTAGATATTCTGATTGGGTAATTACTATTAACCTTACAACTTATGACTATAACTATATCAAAATTTATTGAATCTAAAAAATCTAGTTTTGAATGAACCTGATGTCTTAGAGATACTTAGATCCTTTAAGACATGCTCTTCTTTTCAGACGAAGGCTGAAAATATCTTTGCTAATGACTTTTAGTGTCTCTTAGACGCAGCCCTAGCCTCCCTCAAACAGACCAACTATTATAATTCTCTCACATGTAGGAAAAGCTTGGGCTGTTGTAGAAGAAATGAAAAGATTCCTTGTGGCTGACTCATTGGAGGATGTCAAGAAAAAACTTGATAAGTTATAAATGGTTTTGATTTTGAGAAGTTTACATTTAGATTTTAATTATGTATGTGATCAAATTCTAGCTGGTGATTAGATTCCTTATGTGGAGAGCGTAATCATTAGACTCAGTAAAAGATGAAAATTTAATTTACGTTGCTGAAACTTTGACAATGGAAATACCTGGTGGAAGAGATGGTAGGAAGCGAGACGTGGTGGTTGAAGTGGATGTCTTAAATTGATTTTCCAAATGGAAAGGGAACCAACTCTTGAGTGTCATTATTTTGAAGGGCAGATACGTCATCAATCATCACTTGTTGCCACCCTAGATAAGATAAAACTTTACTTGGAGAATTAGCAACATGAATACAAGATAACAAGGACAAACAATTATAGTGTGTGGTGGAATGTCAATGATAATTGAGGTTAATATAGTGGGGTAGAATGTATACCTTTTCAAATAGCATTAGGATTGTCATTTTTAGAGGAGACAAGAGTCGATAACGGATATAATGTCGGGAAAGGATCATACATTACCTCTATTATGTCATTATTCATCGAAGAATAGTCTTGCCCTAGAATGTAGTAGGTTATGGGCTGTGTTGATAGACTTGAAGATCTGGTCGAGAAGCATACTGAGATATTACTGGGTCGTTTGGGGACAAAGGGAGAGTAACATGTGGGAAAGTGACTGCATGTCTTTATTAGAAGGAACATGTGTATACTTAGACAGAGACATCAACAAACGCTAAATATTAAGATTAGGAGAAAACCACAAATACCCTTTTTGAGTATGATGATATCCATCGAAGAAACATTTGAACCCCAAGTGAAATTTATCTTGACCAGGTGTAAGGTTATGTGTAAAACATGTGGTACCAAAAAACGTGGAAGAAGATTATACTGAGGGAAATGAAGAAAAATGATTAAGTGGGGTACTTGATCATTAAGAATGGATGGTGACATCTGGTTAATGAGACAACATGCTATTAGGACAACATCCCCCGAAATAGGTGAGGAACATGACTGTGAAGAACTGTCCGAGTAATTTCAGTAACATATTTGTTTTTAGGTTCCTCTACTCCATTTTGTTGAGTATGAGGATGTGAAGTTTGATGAAGAACATCATTGGATGTCATGAACTCTTGGAATTTGACATGTTCATTTAGCATTATCACTAAGATTTAATTAGATTTCAATAGAAAATGTTTAAACTTGGCGCCACCTTCTACAATTTTGTCAACCTTGAACGTCCTAATTGTACATGAATCATCATTGGAGAGATTGTAGATGCACATACTGATGGTGGAGGGAGATGGTAAAGGTCATGTAATCCTACGCTAATCGTGTTGCTCGAAATCCAATCTTGCGGAGTAACATTACTTTTAGTAATGGTGAAGATAATGTCATTGGATTAGGTCAATTAGGAAATACAAAGTAAATAAATAGGCAATTAGAGACATAAAGAACAAGGTCAACAGTAAGATATGGGAGGGGTTGGTTAGTGCATGCTGCAACTTTGTATTGTGAACCATTGGCAGCAGTGATAGAAGACAGATTGTCAGTAGTAAAGTCAATGACCCAAGGTCCTAGAGAAGGAGATTGAGAGAGGTGAGCAAATGTTTCACCAGTGTGTGCCTTCAAGGCAATGTTACTGATGGAATGGTGAGTCGTGTACCATTTGATAAAGTCTATATTTTGCTGGAGTCATATGAGGATGAAAACGTATAATATCGGAGCAACAAGTGACTCAACAATAGAAATTTGGACAAACTTGAGCAAGGGAGTTTCCCATGTAGCTTCCAACACTATAAATGATAAATAAGTCCTGTGCGTTGACAAAGCTCACATTTTAGATGATTTTTAGAATTATGCGTGCAAAAGTATTGAGAACTATTGCCGTGTGATTCGAATGTAATATTGTTCCCTACAAACAAATGTGTCTTGGTGCTTATCTTTGGAGGGTGGAACACAAACGTTGCAAAAGTCATAGTAAGGTTTACTAGTGATCCCAAAATCTGATAATGTGTAACAACGTACTCTTGTAGCAAGCTTTGCAAGGCGAAAGTCATAAAAAATGCACTATGGTTTTTAAGTTTCTTTTATACATTTGTAGATGATGGTAGAAGCTCATTACATCATATAAGGTAGCACAACCCACCCAAGATAAACGGACATGGGGCCCAAAAATGTTGTGAAGCGAGAGGAAGTGTCAAGAGATCTTGGCACACACTGAACTGATGTTGTTCATTTGTATAAAGGGAATGAGGCTTGCTCCAAATTGATGCACATGTCTCATGGGGATGGAAAATAGGTTTCAGTTAGGTGTGGAAAATGGATTTAATAATGCTACAAACTTGAGAATCAATCATTATACATTGTTCGCGTTCTTTTGCAAGAATAGATTCAAAAACTGTGGTGAGATGTAATTTGTGGCTCATCCCATTTAACTATAATCCAATCTTGGAAGCCTAATTTTAATAGTTTGACTCATCCATCTTCTCAATACTAACAATATGGTTAGAATAGATGAGAGAATCTGTTCTGGGTGTTAGAAGACATTACTGAAATCTGTAAAAGAAATAATAATGAAATATTTGCTGGAGAGGAAAACTGAGATTTCACCTTGAAATGTCCGATTGAGCCACAATCACCTGTGTTATAGGTTGCCTAGAGGCAGGTGCCGTTGCCAGCTTTGCCACGCATGGGGAAGGGTTGCAGATTTGTCATGACTGACATTTGTTTTAGTGTGTAGATTGCAGCTGGGTGAACCTGACCTTGTGGTTGCCCAAAAAGTTGCCGGAGATATCACTAGAAGAATAAGTGACTTTGGAAAAATGGTTTGCAAAATGAAGCTTTTCATACGAGAGGGTGACCATTGGGCCTACATGGAAGGAGACTCTACATTCCATGTTGAACTATAGAAAATAGAGACAGTAAGATGAAACTGTGTTTCTGAAACAAAACAGGTGCTTTATTTATATTGGAAAAATGGATTCATTACAATAAATAGAGGATATTTAGTTTCCTCTAGCAATAAAGATACGGTAATACAATAATAAATAAAAATTTTCCTAATAATAATAATATATACGTAGGTTATATTTTTTATTATAAAAGATGTGAGGCTTTTTCTATAATTATAACATACAGAAATGTTCTCTTGTATAGTATAATACAAGATAATCTAAAAAGGAAAACTAAATTATTTTTCATCATTGTACCCTCTCTCAATTTGTGTAAGATATCTTTATCAATATTCTTGCTTCATACTTTAGATGGTTCTCAAACCTTTTGTTTTCATGTATCTCATTCTTGTTTGTGCCTTCTGTTTGGCATATAATTTTAGGCACTGAAAAGTGTTGAAGAAGCTGTGATAAGACTTGAAAAGTTGCTTGAAGAGTTGCATGTATCAAGCTCTAGTTCTGGAAAAGAGCATTTGAAAGCAGCCTGTTCTGACTTGGAGAAAATACGAAAACTTTGGAAAGAAGCTGAATTCCTGGTGGCATCTTTTAGAGCAAAAGCTGATTCTCTTCATGAGGTACACCGTCCACTCCTCACTAACCTCCTTGATCAATTCTTTGAAACTATACATAATGGATATCTACCTTGAAATTTAATTTCCATAACTTTCACTAGAAAAAGGAGATTAAGAACTGAATATCAATTTCTAATTTGTGAATGATGTAATGAGATATTATAATACACCTAACTGCTTAGGCCGGGGACAACTGTTAAACTAACCTTTAACTACTTAACTGATATCCAAGAGAGCTGCCGCATCACATCATTCATTCAGACACTAATAATCCAAACTGTACAATGCAGGTTACTATATAGAAAGTCTTTGATGATAAAAATTATCATAGAATTCTAGCCAACAAATTTGGCCTGATTACTACAAAAATGAAAACGAGTCCTAATTACATATAATGTGGAAATATGTCTACTTAAATTTTGTAAAAGAATAACAGAGTAAATTTTAATAATGATATAATACATTAGGTAAATGATGGAATTACACAATCTACAACACTATCCTTTTTCGTATTTTGATGTCATTGGAGCTCGCACATCAATTAGAGACAAGATCGAATTATAGTATATAAGTGGGTGCAAGCAAATCTTATCTAACTAAGCTGATTTTGTAAGGTTGTGTTAGACTTAAAGTCCACTTTCAAAGATGATATTAGAACCTATCCTAGCAAAGGTTGTTGGGCCTATTGTATCACCCACAATTAGATCACTATCAAACCACCTACAAATATCTAGTCCAATCTTCAGTATGAGGTGTATAGGAGATCCTACATCGATTAGAGATATGATCAAATTACAATGAGTGTATATAAAGTTTACTAAGCTGATCAAATTACAATATTATAACTTCACCTTATTATGCTGATTTTGTGAGGTTGAGTTATGTTTAAAGTTTACTTTAAGAATTTCTTTTGTCTCTTTCCCCTGAAAGAGGAAACCTTTTCTAGTTTCTAGCGCCAAATAATTTTTTGCCTTTAATATTGTTATAATATTGTATGTGTATTGCTTGCTGGTATTTGTTTATACTATGAACATATCCATAAATTAACTAGTGAGTGGTCCAATAGAAGTTAGTATTATATAAATATGTCATTGGCAATTGTTACATTTGTTGCATATAAGACTCATTGAAAGATTATAATAATAGAACTAACGACCACTTTGATGGCTTTGATTGACATTGAAGTGTCATTTTCCAATCTTACTTATAAATAGAGAACCAATATGATATTAAACATGTATTTGGAAGATAAAAATGAACATTTAGAAGTTAAGATTGATAGAAGTTTGGAAATTGAATGCATCCTACATTTATTAATGCTATAACAAAAGATGCTATAACAAGACAGTCAAATGTGTTTATTTAACTTGCAATTCTCACAATTCAAACTAGACAACTTTATAAACTAAGCACCACCTTCTACAATTTGGTCAATCCCGGGATCTCCTAATTGTGCACGATTATCATTGGAGAAGTAGCAAATGCACAAACAATTGTTGATGGATTTTTATAGTGGAGGCCATGAGAATAATATACATGTGATGCTAAATAACGTCACTAGTGATGCAAATATGATCTTGATATTTCTACTTATAAGATACGATCTTCATATATGTACTTATACTGATATGATCCATATTTCTTTACTTGTAACAATTTCCTTGCACAATAATTCATTGTGTTGCTTGACTCCCTGGTACACTAGTCACATACTTTGTCCTTTTTGAGTTTCTCTTTTACTGTCTAATATTTCTATTATTCTCATTCAGGGGGTTAACAGTGGCCGGAACTACACACCAGTTGAAGAAGACGAGTATGTAAAAGGGAAAAGCCGAAAGAATGGTAATGTAAGGGTAGACAGGAACAAAAGGTATGAATATCTAGTTGCCTATTTACGAGAGTACAACCGGCATCTATCACTTCTATTTTTTGAAGTGTTTTATTTTCTTGTTATTATATTTATTTGAGAAGAACATGGTTTTTCTCCAGAAATGTTGGAAAATCGCGTGAATTTTGGAGCATCTTTGGAGGTCCTGTCACCAAAAAGCCCGGCTTAGAATCTGATGCGGATCCTTATGTACGCGTTGTAGTATTTATAGTTTGATGTTGTTAATATCCCCTCCATGTCTTTAGTGGCATTGGTGGAACATAACTCACCAATGTCTGTGACGCTTTTTCTTTTGTTGTGATAAGTAATAAATAATGTATTGCAAAAGTATAGCTTTGGCTTAGCAAAAGTGGCTGACTATTTTTAGCTTCAAAGTTTACAATGTCAAAATGCTAAGTTTATTGCATGAGTTGTAATGCCTATTAATTCCTATCTTGAATTGGCCTAGTTGTAAAATGTTGTCTGTTACAATTGGTGTGTGAATACTTTGTGGAACTTTACTAACATGGACTTGCTATCTTGATTGAAGGAAAATAATATTGAACAGCCTGCACCAAATGTTGGGGTTGTGGACCAAGAATCCAATGAAATCCGCCGCTTTGAGCTTCTGCGAAATGAGCTAATAGAACTTGAGAAACGGGTTCAAAGAAGTGCCTATCAATCAGAAAATAATGAAGTATGTCTGAAACACTCAATAAGTTACAAGTTTATGATTTTATATTGCTTTCAAAAGTTTTGCTTACCAAGTGCATTGATAAATAATTCTGAAGATTTGGTCTTTGAACGGTGCTAAATGATGTTTTGTGACCCATGTAGCTTATCTCACTTAGTGGGATAAAGCTTTGTTGTTGTTTGTAGATGCATTGTCAATAATCACCCTAACTGTACTGCTGTCTTATCCTAATTCTCTTTATCCTAACATTTTTACTCGCAGATTTATAAGCTTTATGTTGAAATTTTATTTTTTCGCATATTGCTGCTGACAGACTAAAGATTTTTTTAAACTTAACTGTTGCTTTTGGCTTGGGATGCATGCATGTTTTGTTGTTTTCGTCATCCTTTCTTTTTATCTATACAAATAATCTTTCTTTCTGTTCCACCAGTTATTTATTCTTGATTTAATCTTTGTATCCACAAACGATGCAATGATCAACCACTGTGTTTTGAGGTTTCAAACATTGTATTTGATGCCTTTGTATTGACTCGAGTATAAACACACTGAATTCAAAATAATGGTAAAAATAATCTAGTTTTCACAGATTTGAGTAGACAAACAAGGGTTTTTCTTAAAAAGGAGCTTATATACTCGGGGAATGACAATCTGGCACCCTTATTTTCTTTTGAATGTGTATATGACGGATTTGGATCCTCTCTTCTTCACAATAAACAGGAGAATCTTATTTAACAAATCCTGACCATTTATTATGTTTATTATTAAATCTAACCGTTAAAACAAAATCCAACTAAAATATAAAAAAAGAAAACAATGACAGTATTTAATCAAGGCAATGTATTTATTTGTTTTGGTTGCTATAGAAGTAGAGAGAATGATTTTTATGCACAAATACATCTCTAAGCACCTATTGTCAAGCTGTGTCTGTCTATCTGTTTGTTGATGATAGTCAGTGCTCATGTAGAGCTGAGTTCCTGTCATCCTAAAGGGTTCCTTTCAAAAACTACTCACCAAAAGCTGGTCTTGATATGAAACATTGATGGGTGGAAATCCATGCAAATGAATCACTTCCTTAACAAACAATTCCACAATACTCTTGGCTGAGAAAGGTTGTGATTGTACAAAGAAATGAGCAAATTTAGTTTGTTAATCCATTACCACTAGAAAATAGAATACTTCCCTTGAGCTTTTGGGAGGTTACCTATATTGTCTGTTGATATATCAGCCCAACTTCTATTTTGGAATAGGGAGAGGTTGTAGTAGACTTGCTGCTACGCACTCTTTAATATCGGATCTCATACCCACCAAGTAAAGAAATCCAGCTGTGCATTTATAAGTTCTGAAAAACCAAGAGTGTCTGCCAATATATGAGCCATGGAATTCTTTAGAAGAGTAAGGATCCTAACAAAATTTCTTGGGAGTACTAACCTGCTGTTGCAAAAGAAAACTTTCCTTCTTGACCTCTTAGTTTGTATGGATTGTTGTACCCAACGACTGTTCTGTTAGATTGCTCATTGACTGTCATTTTTACAGGATTTACTAGCTAGTGATGATGGTGCTCGTTATACTGATGAGGCTGGGGTTGTTAAGATGGCCAGGGTTGAGAAGAAAGAAAATATACTGGAAAAGTCTATTGGCAGACTAAAAGAAACCGGAACGGTATGATTTAGCCTCCTGGCTTTTCTTTCTTGGAAAGATTATCTTGCTTTTATTTGGTTTAAGAATTCATTTGGATCAGCACACTGATTATATGAAACCAACTTCGTTTTGGCCTTTTTTTTTCTGTAGAGACTAAAAAACTGGTGGGCACAATACGCATTTGTGCCTCAGAAAATAGTGACAATGTCCCGTGTTGAAATTTAGAATTAAGTCATCTGTTATGTCTTTATAAACATCTGAGATCTGAAATCTATTATTGAATGAATAAGCAGGATGTCTGGCAAGGAACTCAGCTTCTTGCTATTGATGTTGCTGCTGCCACAGGTTTACTTAGAAGGGCACTTGTAGGGGACGAATTGACTGAGAAGGAGAAGAAAACACTTAAAAGAACCTTGACTGACATGGCTTCGGTTGTTCCTATTGGTGTTTTAATGCTTCTTCCAGTGAGTTGAACACACTTTATTATTCTCATTTTCTAATCTCAATCCTGTCTTGTTCAGCGTAGAGAAGCATATTGTTCTCCTCATGCAAGTGTTTTAGCTTGAAATATGGATATTGTTCAACCTATTTTTACCATGTGCAACAAAGAACGTAGAACTCTTAATTAGTCAAGTCTTTTTTACACCTTGGATGCACCCCTTGACGCCAGTGAAAATGGAGAATGCACAAGCCCATTTGTACCGTACTAATATTAAAACTCCTTTTCTTTTTAAGATCAGTGAGTAACAAAGATTAAACTCTAGAACACTGGGTTGTAGAGGCTAAAATTTTTAATGTCAAGGAGTAACTAGGAAAAGTAATGATATTGGATGAAAGCTTTGATAAATATCCATTATTTAGTTAGCTAGTTGCATCAATGTAGAAATAAGGCGAATTGCCTGACAAGGGAGGCTACAGGATATAATACATTGTTATTTGTGAGATGCGTTGTTGGGCCGTCGTAGTTGTAGAACCTCAAAGTCTGAAGGGAGAATTCCCTCAGTTCTTTTTCAAGAGGATTGCTAGCAACACACTCTCTAACACTGTCTATTATTGGTTAAAATTGATTTAAAACTACAAAATTAGCAGAGAGGCTCGTCAAATGAGAAGTGAGGTCAACCAAAATTTATAGTTTTCAATAAATTTTAGCTAATAATAGTGTGTTCAAAACAGTGTATTGCTGGATTTTCTCTTTTTTCCATTCAGACTGCCATGTTCCTTTTGTGTATGAATGACGTTACTGATTGTAAACAAAAATAGGCCAAATTTAGCATAAAATATCTTTTCTCTTTCCTGCATATATATTGATAGTATCTGTAATTGTTAGAATATATTGCGTTATCCTCATACTTCTAGATGATATCATAGTTCCCAATTTTTATTTGTTTTGGAGGAGGTTTGCTTCTGCGCAAAAAAAAAAAAAAGAAAGATGCCTTCGTTGTTGCCTCCATCACTGCTTATGCTCTCTATCTGCTGCTGTCATAGCAGTATTTGGCACCTTCAATGTACCCCTTTTTTTACTGCTTCACTGACTGCAATCTCCCATACCAATTGGTTGGTACCTTCAGGCTTCATATAATCTCTTCGTCAGCACCTTGGAACCCTAATATTCTTCCAATTCTTAACCAAATGTACTCCCTTAATGGAGGAAACTTTTTGCGGTGGGCCTGTATATTCTCTTAACCTCCTTTTAGCAAACCATTGCATGACATTTTCTTTATAACCAAATGTAAGGACTATCATCAGCTCATCAACTTGAGGAGTGTTGAAATAGAAAATAGCTCCAATTTGGAGTAGAATAACTTTTCTCGTTATTGTACATATCCTATTAATCTTTGTAATTATATTGTATTGCGATATTTCACGAGTCTCATTATATAGTAGGATTTTCCATTATATCTATCCATATGAGACATTTTCCTTCTGGGTGTCATCAAATAATATTTGAAAAAAATCCTTCTCCGCCATATTTCAAGAGAAATGTATCTCTAGGCTTAGTACTGTTTTTGAATCAATGGTCAATAAACTTAATTATTGATCCTATATAAGCGACAGATTCTTGTTTCCTCCATTTTTTTTTTCCTCAGACTGAGTCTGCCAAACTTGGCATGGTCTTCGTTTTACCCCTTTAACTCTTCCTTCTATAAATATTGAACTGGAAAAATAAGATGAAGAACGACTGCTTATAGAAGATGCAGAAAAGATTGAAGATTAAAAACCTATTGCTATTTTACGTGTGACTGGTAAATTATCATTTTGGAACATTAGATCTGGTCCTTTCCTTTGTGTAATGGTCCAGTGTATCCTACTAAGAAGAAATGCTTACTTTGCACAGGTTACTGCCGTGGGGCATGCTGCAATGTTGGCTGCTATTCAGAGATATGTACCAGCTCTAGTATGGATACTATGACTTACGGCTGCATTTTTTTCAATATCCTATTCAGACGTCATTTCTCCAATAATAATCACGCTGAGAGAATTTACTATGCGTTCTTTCTTGCAGATTCCATCCACTTATGCACCAGAAAGGTTAGATCTCTTGAGGCAGCTTGAGAAAGTAAAGCAAATGACAGCCGGTGATATAAGCTCCGATGAGGAGGAAGATGAAGATAGTTGATGAGAAGCAAGGCCGATTTGTGTATAGCATAGCTAGCAAAACTATTCTTTGTGATCTGGTGAAAATCGGACTGGTTTGTTATCCTCTTTCTGGAAATTTTTTGTTCATACCAAATTTCTCAGTTAGGAGTTGGGCATAGAGAAATTCATTCCACGTGCCTGGCACTCCTGGTAAACACCAGTGGATACAATCCTGCGGGGCATTAGGTGGAGTGCCTGGTTCCCGAAACTTGGAACGGTGACCATCTCTCCTCAACTCTGAAAGATATGTGATGTTCAAAAATTGCGCTTTCCGGCTCTCATATTGCATCTGTTTGACAACAACAGATATAAATATGTTATGATATGGTTCAGTTTCAAGTTTTATAGGGTCATTTTCTGGCTCTGTTTGTTTGTCACATTGTCCTCCATCATTCCTCGTGCCATTCCTGCAATTTCAGTGTTTAGTAAGACTTGTACAAAATGTAAGGCCTGTATCAGTGCCCCCCATGTCATACCAAACTCCCTCTCCCAAATACATATATTTTAGATCTACAATAACAAATTTCTGAACATTAGTTGTTAAAGGAAAAAAAAAGGGGGAAGTGGGTGAATCAGGAAACTGATTTCTCATAATTGATGTCTAACTTCTAGTTATATAGTTAAGTTGTGCATGTTTGGATACACGTTGTAATAACGGTCCACAAGTTCCAAAGCTTTGTTACAATTTTGTAGATTTGAATTGAACGTTCGTTCAAAAAACAAACACATTTTGTAGATTTACAATTTTATTCTCTTTCCTGTTACTTTACCAAAACTATTGAATGAGTAAACTTGAGAAATAGTTTTGAAGTGAGTTAATTAACTGTTCGGCCAAAATTATGAATGCCATGCTACATGAAATATGCTCTTACCGATGAGTCTTTTTTTCAACAAAAGTTTGACTCTGATGATCTATCAAACTTGACTTACTAGTATACAAATCTCTCTTTTTTGTTCATATGAAAAATTCTTGACAAACAGACATAGATAAATTAAATCGACTCTATACCCTTGAAAAATAACTTTTGCAGGGTGACTTGGGGGCATTAAGAATTTTGTTCTAGCGGTAAATTAAATCTGAGGCCGTAAAAATGGCACAAAAAATTTCTCTTGGTGTTTTTGTATCAAAGATTATCTTGAAGTGTCAGACCCAGAAAAAACACGTCAATGCACTTGCCGGAGGTGGACGGGGAATACCTACGAAAGAAGACGAAACTCGTAAGGTGAAGATTGTTCAATGCCCATGATTTCCATGCCAGTAAGGATCTCCTAAATGCTTCTTTCACGATAATCATCCTTACCCTCCCTCCTTCCTGGAAGTAGTTGCGCCTGCAAAATGTTAAGGAGCTTGTAAGACTGTTATTTTCGATTCTAGAAGTTTCTAATTTTACATTATTTATCGAGTAGCATAAGTAAAATCATTTTAGAAAAAAGTTATTAGTTTTTTCTTTCAGAAAGAAAAAGCCTCTTATAAGATAAGTGATTCGGTCATTCTGTCTTATATCAGAGTGTGTTTTTACAGCTATTTTACATCTTATTATCAAATTCTAATGTTTAATAGTTTATATTTTTTCTTTCTTATGATATGAGTACTTTCCCCTTATTTTTCATTTTGGAGGAAAAGATAGAAATTTTGTTGAAAGACTACTCACTGTTGGATTTATAACTGTATCCCATGCTGTTGAAAAGTGAGTCCGGATTCCAGTTTCCTTTGAAGCACGAACAACTCTCGTGTTTGAATTTATCCTCTCGGAAATGTTTGACACTAACATGTCCTCAACACTTGTCTAACTAGTGTCAAACACTTACTGTAAAAATCGCGCTCCTCATTACGTAATTAGGAAGTTTTTCTACTTTATCCTTGATTTAGTTTTATTCTTTAGGTTTAATTATGTCTTTGGTTTCATTTTGGAGTTAAAATCTCAAAATGGTATCCAAATTTTTAAAAGTTTCAAATTGGTCCTCTTTTTCGTTAAAATATTTCACGTTTGTCTTTTCCGTTAAGTCAAGGTTGACGCCGTTAAAGGGAGTGCCACGGGTCAGTTCCTCGATTTTTTGAATTTTTTTATTATGAATTTTGAATTTTTTTAATTTTGAATTTTTTTTTTTGAATTTTTTTTAAAAAATCAAAAAATTGCCACGTGTCAAGCTATCATTGTGTCACGTGACAGTGACAGAGTGATGTGACAACGTGTCAGTATTATGCCATGTGTCATTTTCGTAATCTCAATTTGGTCCCTTAATTCTAATTTGTCTCAATTTAGTCCAATTTTTTGTAAAAATTAGCAATTTTGTCACTCTCCAAATTGAAATCAAATTTAATTTCTATATAAATGTATACAAATATTTCCATCAAAATTGATATTTCAAGTAAATATTTTTAACCAAATTAAGTTCATTTAATTAATATTTTACATTGAAATTTATTTAAAATGGTTTAAAAGTTGTTAATAGAAAAAAATTTCATAAATTAACATGTAACAATGAAACACAGATAAATTTAAAATTTGAAAAAACTTTTAAGTAAAGTTGAATGTGAAACATAATTTTAAATAAACTTAGCTATGTTAAAAATATATAATAAAAATATCAATTTGAATAAAAATATCAAATTTAATAAAAATATTTGTATAACATTTATATAAAATTAATTTTTATTTCAATTTGAAAAGGGACAAAATTGCTAATTTTTATGAAAATTGGGACTAAATTGAGACAAATTAAAATAAAGAGACCAAATTGAGACTAAGGAAATGACACGTGGCGTAATACTGACATGTGTCACTGTCACTATCATGTCACTCTGTCACGTGGCACGATGATAGCTTGACATATGACAATTTTTTGATTTTTTTAAAAATAAAAATAAAAAAAATTCAAAAAAATAATAATAAAAAATTCAAAAAATCAAGGAACTGACACGTGACACTCCCTCTAACGGCGTCAACCTTGACTTAACGGAAAGGGCAAACGTGAGACGTTTTAACAAAAAAGGGGACCAATTTGAGACTTTTAAAAATTTGGGTACCATTTTGAGATTTTGACTTCAAAATGGGAACCAAAGACATAATTAAACCTATTCTTTATTACGATTGTATCTTGCTATGAAAACTAGGATTATGTATTTAAAAACAATCCCATTGGTTGTAACTGTAGTCACCAATGATCACACAAGAGTTAAAATGGGAAGAAGAAAACTCTGTAATTGTATTATTTCTCGAAAGAAAAAGAGAGAGATTGTCTACTACTATGAATATAGTAGTAATTACAGAGTAAAAAGCTGAAACAAGAACAGAAAGGACCCAAAAGAGAGGACGAGTCTGTCACAATCATTCTCTGCTGCCCTCCCCCCACCAATCAGCATGACCTATATGCTAATTGCCTCACAAAACATAATCCCTAAGTCGTACGTTTGTTATTTTGAGCCGTGGGCTCTTTCTTTTGACTTACAGCATTGCACGGGTCGATACGCACAGCGCCTAGTATCCATCGTTTACGGCTAGGACTACTGGGGTATCCACTGCCACGTGGTTGTTACCATTTGTTCCTATTTTCTCCTTATTTGCTTGTTCTGATGTTGGTTTCATTACATTTCCTCCCCCATTAAGCACAACCTTGCCCCCAAGGTTGAATTGTGTAAAAGCATATTCTAATGCAGTGTGATCTTCCCAGGTGGCTTGTGTGTTATCCAATCCCGCCCATTGGATTAAGTGTTGTTGAACATGTTTTGTGCCCCTAATAATCACTCGAGAGTCAAGAATAGCAACTGGTTGAAGTACTGGTTGTGTGTCCCCTGAAGTTATTGGTAAGGGAATATAAGATTGAGAATGATTCCCTTTACAAGGCTTAAGCTGTGAAATGTGAAAAACTGGATGAATTTTAGCAGTGTCCGGTAACAGCAGTTTGTAAGCAACCTTGCCAATCCTTTCAGTTATTGGGAAAGGGCCAAAGTACCTTAAACTCAATTTCCGATTTTTTCTTAAAGGAACAGAGTGTTGTCTATAAGGTTGCAGTTTGACCAAGACTTTATCTCCAACTTTAAATTCCACATCCCTCCGCTTCTGATCTGCATTTTTCTTCATTATTTGCTAAGCCTGTTGAAGATTCTGTTTAAGATGGGAAGAATAATGTATCTTTGTAGCAACTGTTCTTGAACTGAAATAAGATCTGCTGGGTCAGGCACATACTTAACTAATGGTGGAGGATCTCTTCCATATACTGCCTTGAAAGGAGTCATGCCCGTGCTGTGGTGATATGAAGAGTTATACCAGAATTCAGCCCAAGGCAAGAACTTAACCCACTTTTTAGGGTTTTGAAACGTGAAACACCTTAAATACATTTCCAAACACTTGTTCACAATCTCAGATTGACCATCAGATTGCGGATGGTAAGCCGATGACATACTAAGTATGGTACCACTCAATAGAAACAAGTGTTGCCAAAATTGGCCAGTGAAAACCTTGTCCCTATCCGAGACGATGCTCTTTGGAAATCCATGTAGTTTAATTACCGTGGACACAAAATTTTCTACTACTTGTTTACTAGTGTAATCTGTTTTCAGAGGAGAAAAATGGCCATACTTAGACAATCTGTCCACAACTACGAAGATCACTGTAAAACCATGGGATGGCGGAAGTCCCGTAATGAAATCCATTGCTATGTCTTCCCAAATCATATCAGGAATTGGAAGTGGTTGTAATAACCCCGAGGGAAGAGTATTCGAAGTCTTTGCTTGCTGGCAGATCAAGCAATTTTGAACAAATTCTTTGATTGCAGTATTCATCCCTTGCCAGTAAAATTTAGAAGAAATTCTGGCCAACGTTCTCGAATAACCAGAATGACCTCCTGTGGCAGAACTATGGAATTCCTGTAATACTTGTTGGACTAAGTAATGGTCAGTTGGAATAACTATTCTGCCTTTCCAAAAAAGAAGACCTTGTTTCACTGAATAATGAGGATTTAGAGGTTGGTGCTGCAAGCAAGCATCTATAATCTTTTTGAATTTAGAATTTGCCAGTAGTGCTTCTTTCAAGATAGGAATGAATTGGATTTGAGGTTGGGATAACGCCACATAAAAGGATCTAGAAAGGGAATCAACAACAATATTGTCTTTCCCCTTTTTGTATTCTATTATGAAATCATACCCCAACAACTTGTGGAACCACTTCTGCTGCTCCGGATTCTGAAGTACTTGATTGGTAAGGCTTCTCAAACTTTTTTGATCTGTTCTTATGATGAATTTATGACCCAGCAAGTAGTGCCTAAATTTAGCCACTACTTCCGTAATGGCATAAAGCTCTCTAATGTAAGTGGATTCTCTCTGCATTCCCGTATTTAATTTCTTTGAGAAGTATGCTATAGGATGAGATTCTTGACTTAGAACAGCTCCTATTCCCAAACCTGAGGCATTTGTTTCCAAAACAAATGATTTGGAAAAATCAGGGAGAGCCAAAATTGGGGCTTGAGTGATGGCCGTTTTAAGCTTCTCAAAAGCTGTTGTGGGTCCAGCATCCCACTGAAAGTTATCTTTCTTTAACAAATTAGTTAAAGAGCCAGCTATAGATGCATAACCTTTGATAAATCTCCTATAGTATCCTGTGAGTCCCAAGAAACCCCTCAATTGCTTCAGATTTAGAGGAATAGGACAGTTTATCACCGCTTGGACTTTCTCTTTCTCCATTGACACACCTTCACCCGAAACTGTGTGACCCAAATATTGTATTTGTTGTAATCCCAAGGAGCATTTGGACATTCTTGCAAACAACTTGTGTTGCTGTAATAATTTTAAAACCACTTGAAATACTCCATTCATAAGGCTCTGAAAGGTTGCCGGGGCATTAGAAAGACCAAATGGCATAACAAGCCATTCATACAAACCTTGATGGGTTCTAAAAGCTATTTTATGCCTATCCTCCTCTTTCACTAGTATTTGGTGATAGCCCGACCTTAGATCCAACTTGGAAAAAAAATTTAGCACCAAATAACTCATCAAGGAGTTCATCTACAGTAGGTATGGGAAAACTGTCTTTAACAGTTATAGAATTGAGGGCCCTGTAATCTGTGCAGAATCGCCATGTTCCATCCTTCTTTTTCACCAAAATGATAGGGGAAGAAAAAAGGGCTAGTGCTCGGAACTATAATTCCTTCCTCCAACATCTCTTTAATCATTTTCTCAATTTGTAATTTCTGACTGTGAGGGTATCTATAAGGCCTCACCTTGACAGGTCCGGATCCTGGAAGCAATGGAATGGCATGGTTTTGCGACCGAGGAGGAGGTAATCCCTTAGGAATAGCAAAGACTTCGTTATATGTGTGTAACAAAATGGCCACTTTCGAGTCTAAATTAGTCGGGATGTCAATCCCTTGATCCAATGGAGATAGAGAAGATTCCACTTGCAATGTAAACAACTCATCAATAGCATTGGTTTGGTGCATTCTGCGCATATGATTGAACTGGCTTGAGTGGGTAATTTGGTTTGTTCCCCTTGCAAGGTTACAAAATGATTGCCTAAACAAAACTTCAATACCAATTTGCTATAATCGGAAATATGTGCTCCCAAGGTTGCTAACCAAGCTGCTCCTATAACCAAGTCAGCCCTAGATATGGGTAAAAGATAAACAGGTAGCTTTAACGAATGTCCTTGGATAAACAGGTAGCTTTAACGAATGTCCTTGGATTGTTACTTCCAACTCCTTAATCAATCCTTCTGCTATCAGATCATTGCCATTCCCCACTAGCACTTGGAAATCTGGTATGGGCTCAACCGGCAGTTTCAAGCATTGAGCGATTCTGGGTTGCAAAAAATTATCCGAGCTTCCACTGTCAAGTAGGACCTGCACTTGCATACCCTTAATAGATCCACAGAACCTCATAGTACCTACTCCAAAAGAACCTTTTAATGCATTATATGATAAGTGGTGCTTTTGTACGTTAAAGTTTTCTACCAAATCAGAGATATCAAGTGGCTCAGGTTGAATATCAACGTTCTCCTCATCTTGCAATTGCAGGAACAAATACTGCATATTTGGGCACTTGTGGCTTGGGGAAAATTTTTCGTCACATGTAAAACAAAGCCCCTTCTCTCTACGTAGTTGCATTTCCGCTGCGGTAATTCTTTTGATGTTGGTATTTTTTTTGATTGGTCACAGGTTTGGGCAATAAGGGTGGTAGGTTGGTGGATTTGAGTGATTGGGTCACCTGTTGGCTAGTGTTTGGGGTTTGTGTTTTGGTCTGAAATTGTGGGTAAGAAGGTCTGGGTTTGGGTACATATTTTTTTTCGTAAAGCTTAGCTAGGTATACTGAATGAAGTAAGGTTGTTGGGGCTTGTGCAATAACATCTCTGCGGATATCTGGTTTAAGACCCCCCACAAAGCAATCCAACAGAGCCTTAGTGGTGACTCCTTGGACGCGATTGGCTAAGGTTGTGAACTGGGTATAATAGTCCTGTACAGATCCAGTTTGAGTAAGCTTGAACAAGGTTGATCGAGGGACTTCGTAAGGAGAGGGTCCAAATTCTAATTCAAGAGCTCTCGTGAAAGCAACCCATGTAGGAAACGCATTTGCTCGTGACATCATTTGGAACCATGGAACCACGTCTTTGTCGAGATGTATTGCTGCAATGGTTAGACGATGAGCATCTGGTGTATGGTAATAATTGAAAAATTGTTCGGCCTTGAAGATCCACGAGAGAACATCAACTCCATCAAAACGGGGAAAATCTAGTTTGACATTGCAGACCTGGAAGGGTGGGTTCGACGAACTAGGTTCCACCGGCGGTGACCGTTTGAGCGTGTCTTCTACCGTTGATTCTATCGCTGCAAAACGAGTAGAGTACTCCTTGTCACGTGCATCCATCATTTCTAACAACCGCTTCACATCGGAGGCGAGGTCCTTCAAGCGAGTGTTTTCCGCCAAACTCAATGGAAGCACCAATGTAACAGTAGTCACCAATGATCACACAAAGAGTTAAAATGGGAAGAAGAAAACTCTGTAACTGTATTATTTCTCGAAAAAAAAGAGAGAGACTGGCTACTACTATGAATATAGTAGTAATTACAGAGTAAAAAGCTGAACAAGAACAGAATGGACCCAAAAGAGAGGACATGTCTGTCAGAATCATTCTTCGCTGCCCTCCCCCCACCAATCAGCATGACCTATATGCTAATTGCCTCACAAAACATAATCCCTAAGTTGTACGTTTGTTATTTTGGGTTGTGGGCTCTTTCTTCTGACTTCATTATTTGTATCCACTGCCACGTGGTTGTTACCATTTGTTCCTATTTTCTCCTCATTTGCTTGTTCTGATGTTGGTTTCATTACATTAGCTCTGTATATTTGCTAAAATAAACCATAGACTCATGCTTTAATGGGACCAATGGCCTCTATATTGAAATACAAAAGAAATATGTTATTCTTTCTGAATTTGAGACTTCTTGTTAGGTGTCAAATTGAAAATATATATTTGGATTGAAAGTTTAAGATAGTAACCTCTACTTTAACTTTCACGTGAAAGTTTTTAGTCAAACATACTAATTTTAAATACACAAAATGTTTGTATACTTGCAATTTTCTAAACCATTTTGATTGCCTTATTCTGCCCATTTATGGATATTTTTTTTATTTTTTTTTATGTTTCTTTAGTTTTAATATTTTATACTACTCCCTAGAGCTTTGACCCTAAAACTTTTGTAAATATTGTATTGATTCGGTTTGCTAAGGCTATCTTCTCCCCTGGATAGTTTAATTAGAGAAAAATCATCAGCCAAACACCCTGAAGCATATGAATGGTTTTGGTCTGGGCAAGTTCCAGCTGCAGTTACATCCTTTGTTGACAAGTTACAACGCGATGGACGCTTCACTGTTGCCATTGCTTTGTATGTTTTCTCTTAACTTGTCTATATATCGAGATATTAATTGTTACTCATCATTTCTTGTTCTTTGATATCATAGGTCAAAAAGTCAAGAACATTCTACATAGGTAAAAATATAGAACATTCTACATAAATTCTACATATTTTAGACTAATCATGTAAATAAGATGAGGTTTATAAATATTCATGTACTTTACCATTTTATGTAATGATAACAAGTAAGACAACATCTAATCACTACAAGAATGTTTGCTTTCAGCGTCTGAAAAATGGCGTCGGATGATGTTTGGATGCATAAAGCGTCAGCTTAACACACGTAACATCGACTCTAATAATAAAAATTATTTAAAAACAAAAATATCAATTCCCATCCGCTTTAATAAAATGGAAAATATTATTAATTATATGCAAAAAAATTGAAATCGTTGGTGGGCATTTAAAATGCAATTGTTTGCGTCAGATGGCCCACGCATATCCTTTAGAAATTAATAAAATAATTTTTTATTAGGTTAACTTTTTCCTCTTTCACTTCTCGTTTTCATTTTCACTTTTCTCTCTATACTTTCACTTTTCCCCCTTTGCATTTTCACCTTTCAGTTCTCATTTTCACTGCCATTGTTTTTGCGCGCGAGTGAGTATTCTCCTGAACGGACCCAAAGAGTGAGTTGCACTAGAACAACCCATGAGTACAGCTACTCTGACGAGGTTTCTTCTTCTTCAGCAAGCGGCGAGCTCAGCTCTGGGAGCTTCTTTCTGTTCAGAAAAGAGGGAAACTGCAAACAGTGTTTCAAGGGAGCTCATTCCAGCCCCTTTCTCTAAGAACAGTAGAACTTGGACATTGCAAGGGTTTAGGTTTGCACCAGGTAGATTCATTGAAATTCCTTTTACTGCATTAAGTTCATTAGTTGAATAATTTTTTGGTTTAAGATTATTAGGTGGAGAGGAAGGATTTTTGGAGCTGAAATCGTGAAGTTAATGTGCGTGATGCTGCGATTGAAGGTGGTTCTGACCGTTGGGGTGAAGTAAACACTTAGAATGGAGGTCAAAATTGTGTTGGCAGCTACACAAGGTCAGCTTTTATTTTTTGCGTGACTGATTTTTTGGTTGATGGGTGCTTTAGATTGTCTTTCTTTTCCCTGTATGATGGATTTTGCAGAAGAGTTGGAAGCTTGTGTTAGTGGGTTTTGTTTTAGCTTCCCAACAAATAATTAACTGAGGTGCAATGTTAGTGCTTGTGTGGGATACATATATTTTGTTTTTTCCAACTCTTCTGTTTCTGCGTCCTTTGATTCAAAAATCATGTCACTTGGAAATTTTTTTGACTTGTTCTTATAAAAAATTATTTACAGAATAAGGTAAATGATTGGATTAAAATTTATAGTTATTATATATCCATCACAGACGGGTTGGGCCAAATTGTTTATGTAGTGTGGGGAAGTCAATTATGCAGGCTTTTATTCTCTTTGAGGGGTTCTACCTAATTAATCTTTCCTATGTTTACATGTTATATAACAAGAGTTTGTTTTTTCTGACTTTGGTGTTGTTCAGAATAATGAACTTGGATATAGTTAATTTTATTGGGATCATATATAACATTTGAAAGTATTGATATTTTGTGCTCAAAATGGTATATGCACGTTCTCTGATTCTTCCAATAACAGTTGTAGGTGGTAAATATGCCAGAAACACTAGTGTGCCATTCACAAACATGTGTGGTTAAAAGCATTTGTGTGTATCATGCGCATAGCTGACTGTAATGACAATATTAGGACTTTTTGTGTGACTGTAATGACAATATTAGAACTTTTTGTGTGACTGTAATGTGATTTTGGACACATGGACACATTCGATCTTGGACTCATGGACATTTTGTGTGACTTTAATTTGTCCTAATTAAAGTCACAATATACTTATATTTTATGTTTGCAATTTCAGTTCTAAATAAATGAAATGATATCCTATATTATTGGAATACTGGATTGTTTGAAATGTATCTGGATGTAGGTTTTGACAATGGATTCTGACAGTGGGTTCTGGAAATGGATGCAATTTTGCGTCTGGGATGTAACTAGAAACAGAAATTTCATTTCAAATTTAGCAGGTATTTGCGTCGACCAAACCCACGCTAGGCCGACGCCAACTATTAAAATGTCAATTGTTTGCGTCGGTCTAACCCACGCATAACCCTTACTTTCAGATTTTCAATTCAATCATGCGTGGGCTTAGCCTACGCATATAAAGTTATTTCAATGTTTCGTGGGCTTAACCCACGCAAAACTGAGAAGATACGTTGCATTATCCACATTTGCGTCGTCCTAACCGATGAAAGTTTTTTTAAAATTTTTCACTTTTTCTAATGTTCGTGGGTTTGACCCATACACAAGAAATTCTTATTATATTCTTTATTAATTTTTGTCGATTGAGCCAACAATATATACGCGGAAAAAATTCGTCCCCGTTTGGTCGACGCAAACAAGCTTTGCATCGAGGAAATGGGTGTGGTCATTTTCCCGTCGTTGGACCGACGCCTTCATCTCTTTTTCGTCGGTTTTACATTGGTGGCATCTGTTTTTGGGCGATGAAAAAACAATAAATTCTTGTATGAACACACTACTCACAAGTACATAACATACTCATTCCACATTCCACTATCTCTACAATTTTCTCTATTCCATCAACTATTCCTTTCACAACCTCAACATACTATCACGTTTGTCCATCCATCCTATTCTAAAACAAAATAGTTGTTATAATTATACAAATAATGTAGTGATGCTATGTAATCAGGAATGTTGTTATAGTTATAGATATAAGGAGCTAAATCTATATAATCAAGAATATTGATATAATTATAGAAATAAATAACTAATCCTACATAATTAGAAATATAAATAGACTAATTCTACATAATAATAAATAATTACTTCCGTATTATTAGAATCTTTTGTATATATTCTATATCTTTGTTATTTTCCAATATAGATAGAGCACATGTGCTGTGCTAGAACCATAGTTTCAACTCAATGTTTCTTTCTCCCCTAGAGTTTAACAATTATTAGCAAATGACAAAAAAGTGAAGCGAACAATTGAGTTTGCTAATAAAAGTTAAATTAAATGGACAACTAAAGCACACAAAACAGATTGTAAAGGAGTTTATGAAGTAGGTGGTGTTGATCAATGTTGTGAACTTTTATGTAAGAGTCATTTGTGAGGGTAATAGAAGACAACGAATCTGAGAAGGACAACTCAAAGAAAAATGATTGGTTACCAATCATATGATCAAATAACTAAAATCAATTATTTGGTCTCTAAGTGAGGGGAGGATTGTGAGACAAAGGCTAAAGGATTACCAAATGAATCACAACACTAACAAGCAAGACAAAAATACCCATGGTAATGGTGATGGATAGAGATGGTAAAGGTCATGAAATTCGACGCTAATCATCTTTCTTGAAATCCAATCATGCGAAGTAACATTATTTTTACTGATGGTGAAGATAATGTCACTGGATTGGGTCAATTAGGAAATATAAAATAAATAAATAGGCAATTAGAGACATAGACAACAAGGTCAACAATAAGATATGGGAGGGGTTGGTTAGTGCATGCCACAACCTTGTGTTGTGAACAATTGGCACCATCTTCTGCAATTTGGTCAACCCGAGATCTCCTAATTGTGCACGAGTTATCATTAGAGAAATAGCAAATGCACAAACAGGTGTTGATGGATTGTGATAGTAGAGGCCATGAGAGTAATATAAATGTGATACTAAAATAACGTCACTAATGATGCAAATATGATCTTGATATTTTGAATTATAAAGAGACAACATTCATATATGTATTTATACCAATAAGATTCATATTCTTGTACTTTTGTTAGATATATTAGATATCTTATATTTTTATTTAATATTATATATTTTGGGTTTAATTCATATTTTCTTTATTATAAATACGGTATCTTATATTATTACAAGAAAAATTGATATTATTGACAGTCATAATCTGTCTATAATACTTAAAATTCGTCAAAAGATTAAAATTATCGACAAATATTTGACTGTTGAAAAACTGTTGGTAATACCTTCGTCGTAAAATTTTACCGACGGATAAATAATTTTGTCCGTAATTACCAACAAAAATATCTAACAGTAAAGTCCATCGATAGTTATGGATTACTAGTTTTTTTTAGTACTGAATTTTTTTTGTTCGAAATTAGATTTTTTTTTGTTAAAATTTAGTACTTTATTCAGAACTTTTTTTTGTTAAAATTTAGAACTTACTATTGCATTCATAGACTGATTTTTACTGAAATTTTACTGTTGTGAATGCTTTAATTTAATCCAAAACACCAAAATAGTCATGAGATGGCAAATCATTCCTCTTTCATGTGATGGTCACTTTCAATGCACCCATCAGAAACAATTCTAGATTGCATCACCAAACAAAACATCACTTCCACAAACCACTATTTTTCCAAAAAAATACCACATGCACAAACAATCAAAAAACATAAAACACAGAATCCTCCATAATAACATTCATCTAAACATCACAGATCCAGAAAAATTAAAAGGAAATACAAACAATTAGCAATTAGAAAAAATAAAATATAGAGTCCTCCACGATAGCATTCACCTACACATTAGAGATCTAGAAAAATTAAAAAAATATAAACAATTAGCGTTCATCTTCCTACGTCAAGTTTCAAACCGAGAAGAAGCCGCAATAGAAAACAAAGCACCGACGTGACATTGTGGATGTTCACCGGATTTGAAAACCACTTGAGGAACAAACCCTCACTCAAGGTTCTCGTGAAGTGGAAACACCAACTTTCAGAAGATGCCACTTAGGAGTATTACTACGATTTAAAGCAAAAATTTCCAACATTCATCCTGGCGGACTAGGATGCTTTTAAGGGGAGGGTAATGTTAGGAAAAATTGTAATTTGATGCGTGTCTGACACGTGTCTAGATGTGAGGCTTGGGGGTTATCCGTGTATGCATATGAGGGTTGGAGTACTTCTATATAAGCCAAGGTTGATCTCATTGTAACGTTGTGTTGACAGTTCAGATATACATCACAAAACCTTTCTTTGTTTGGGTTCCCTGTTTTTGTGATTCTTCGAGTTCATATTCCAGGAACTACTTTTATCATATCAATTGGTATCAGATCTACACAGTCCTTTGGGAAGGTTGAACATGAAGGAGGCAACTTTTAACATGGCGGCAATGAAAGACTTGGAAGACAGAGTGTGTCACCGTTTAGAGTCCCGATTGATGGAGCTTGTAGGGTCGATGCAGAAAACTGAGTGATTCTCTTAAAGATCAATTTCAAGAATTGGCTACGTAAACGTTTATGGATGTTGGTGGCCATGTCATTGGAGTGCATTTTAAGGGTGAACACCATCATTCTTCTTCATATTCTTGCGTCACACATTTGGCAAGAATCAATTTCCCTCGTTTTTCTGGAGACATGGTTCATCAATGGGCATTTCAATGTAAGAACTACTTCTTGATTAATAATACTCCTGATGATGTGCACGTCAAGCTTGCAATTGTGCATATGGAGGGACGTGCTTTACAATGGCACATAACATGAGTAAGGTCAGTGCATTATTCTCTACTGCTTTCTTGGGCCGACTATACACAATTACTCATTGAACAATTTGGCGAAGTATGTGACGATCCTATGGATGCCTTGACGAGATTACAACAAAAGAAATTTGTGTTGGAATATCACGAGGATTTTGATGCAATCGTAACGTGATTGAATCTCGATGAGGTCCAAATGTTGAGCTGTTTTTCAGGGGTTTCAATTTTTTCCAAGATTGATCTTAGGGCTGGTTATAATCAAGTTATAATGGCTTCTTCAGACATACACAAAACAACTTTTAGGACTCATGAAGGGCATTATGATTATGTAGTGATGCCATTTGGCCTCACTAATGCCCCAACTACTTTTCAAGGGTTGATGAACGCGATCTTTCAAAGGTTTTTAAGGTGATTCTTAAAGGTATTTTTTAACGATATTTTGGTATACAGTAAGAGTTTGGAGGAACACTTGGATCACCTCAAACAAATGCTGCTCACTCTTAGAGCTAATTTGTTGTTTGCCAGAAGAAGCAAGTGTTATTTTGTTGTCAATAAGGTGAAGTATCTTGGGCACTTCATATCAAGTGCAGGGGTATCCATAGACCCACATACCATTAGACAAATGAGAGGGTTCTTGGGACTTGCAGGTTATTGTAGAAGGTTCATTAAGGGATACATAATAGTTGCCAAACCCTTAACGAACATACTTAAAAAGGATGGGTTCAGTTGGTCACAAGAAGCCAAACTGATGTTTCAAAAGTTAAAGAACTGCTCAGTTGTGCACCAGTTTTAGCTCTTCCAAATTTCACTAAGGACTTTGTGTTGGAAGTAAACGCGTCAGGGGGAGGCATAGGAGTAGCGTTGATGCAATGGCTGCACCCTATAGCTTATATCAACAAAATTCTCAACACACAACAACAATTATTGTCTATGTACGAGAAGAAATTGTTAGTTGTTGTTTTAAGAGTCCAAAAATGGAGGCATTATTTGTTAAATAAACATTTCATTATCAAAACAGATCATTATAGTTTGAAGTACATATTGGATTAGAGATTGTCCACTGACTCATGGAGTTTGACTTCTCGATTGAGTACAAAAAGGGACAAGAGAATGTCGTGGCAGATGCTCTTTCAAGAAGAAATGGGGTGGAATGCAGTAGCATAATTACTCACCAATTACAAAATAATTTAGTAAACAAAATTCATTTGTCTTGGGTGAATCATGTGAATTTATAGATATTAATCAAGGAGATTCAAGAGGGATCAACATCTCACAAACATTATAAATGGGATCAAGGAGAACTAAGAAGAAAAGGGAAGTTGGTCATTGGCAATGATAAGGAGTTGAGAAATGATATACTAAAATGGATACATAATTTTGCGGGTGGACACTACTAGAAATTTATCAATTACCTGCCAAATTTATTGCAAATTCTTTTTGCATGAATTTCATACAAAATTTGTTATGAATTTATTATTATATGATTTTTTTCCTGCAAATTTACATTTCTAAAAAAATTCACATAAAAAATTTATATTTGTTGCAAACTTTTCTGCAAATTTAAATTAGTAAGAAAAAGTTAAATGTTTTAGAAAATTTGGCAGGAAAGTACTAATTTTTATTGCAGGAACTTCATTATTTAAAATATTCATATTACTTGCCATTTTTTTTAGAAAATTTTTACTCAGAAAATATTTATAAATTTTGATATGAGTATTAATTTGAGGCAAAAATATTTTACAAAAATTCTTACAAAACTTGTTGTAGTTTACTTATTATTTATTTATTTTATTTTGGGAATTAAAAAAGAGCAGCAGCAGATTTTTTAAGTTTTTTCATGCATATTTTCTTAGAAAAAGAAATTCGTAAATAAGTTTTATGGTATTTTAGAATTTGCAGGAAATCTATCGTCTTCCTATTATATTTTTTTCGCAACAAAATAAATTAAATGATCGATTATTTTGTTTTTTGGGTAACAAACCAACTATAACAGCAACACTTGACCTCACTTACTCATTCTCTTCACAATTCAGCTCTGAATCGAAATCGAATATAGAAATCTGAATTCAAATGGAATCGAGAGATAGCATGTGAGAGTGATTGAGAAATGAGGGAATTGTCGGTGGGACTCAAAGGCAACGACGTTTTCTCTGCAGCTGCAAGCTCTGCTCGAGAGACTCAAAGACTTCGATCAGGACGACTCTTTTGGCCTGTGGTACGAGCTCTCCCCGAGGAACGCAACCACGACATTCTCCTCAAGGATCGTCCAGATATTAAGGTAACTTACTTTCCTCCGATCCAATTCCCTCTCTTCGCCTCCGATTAAAATTTGAAGCTTCAAATTCACCGTTGGACTTCGTCGTATTTCTTATTTTTGGATGATTTTATTTTTTGTTTTGTTTAATTATTGTGTTTTGTGTTGCAGAGTTTAGATCTTTTGCGAATTTACCAGATTATTCTATGCTCGTTGCGATCTTAAGGTTTTGATGTTAATTAGTAATTATGTGTTTGTTAATTAATCCAATGGATTTCTTCGGTTTATGTGCATGAGTGTTAGTTAGTGATTAGTTGTTTGCCTCCTGTGGCTGAATTGTAATTGTTTGCAAGGGTTGCCGTCGGTGGCCATTGAGATTGTGCCGAAGAGTAGTGTGTTTATGGGAAAGGAGAGAGAAACTAGGAGGATCTTGAGAGATGGTGAAAAATTTTGGTTCCTTTTTAATTTTTTTTTGTTTTTTTATAATTGTTGGTTTGAAGATCCTGTCATTCAAAGATACTAAGCTTCAGTGCATTCCTAGCCGATTTGAATTAGTGGCAGAGTATGTTAGAGTATTTGAGCCTTTGATTATGACTAATGTCGTGCTCAACTTTACAGTATTTGGGAAGAGTCAACAGAAACAATAAGGGATACTCATATTATGGTGCGAGGGAAGGCTATTTTTGCTACACTGAGTTTCAAACATTTTTGTTGCGTTGAGTTTCATATGCAACTATGAAGCGAGATGTGGTTTGGCAACTAATTTTGATTCCTCTTACTATTTTATGGTAATTATTCAAAGTACAGAATTTGTCTCATGCAGCAAAATCTACAATACTCTTTAATCTTTATGTGATTCATATCTAGTGGTAACCTTAAGTCAGTAAAGCCTACACTTCACATAATCAGTCATGCAATGATTAACACACAGTTTCTTTGTATATACATTATTTCCTTTATGATTCTGAATTACATGTTTTAATTAGTCAAGGAAGTATAAAATGTTTACGTGATGTTTATGCAATAATTGTAATGTTGATAAAACATGAATGCTTGATATAATCACTATGGGAGAGAATATAAGTAGATTTAGACATCATTGAATCTAATCTGTAGAATGTAAGAGAAATAAAAGCCAGAAAAAAAAGGAGATATCTATCTAAAACAGAGCCAAGTGTAGGGTGTTGATTGATTTTGCATATACTGGAGAAATTTATATTGTTATTGATGCATTAATGATAAATTTTTTTACTAGCTATTGCTTAGAAATTTTTCTTATTTTCTTCTCTTACAATGTTTATGAAAAAATTTATCCATATATTATCTGACGGGTAATAATCAATCCTTATGTTCTACATTAATAGGTTTCAGATAGGAATTGGGAGACTCATTTTGATGTTGTAGTGCAAGAGAAAATATTTCTTTTGATTTATTAATTTATGTTAATCTGCTTGTGTTTACTTTCACTCCTTCTTCATGACTTTGCTCACTCTACAATGCTCCCAAGAGGAAAGTAGGTCTGCTGCTATTGGAAGGGCACGAATGGTCACATAGAAGAATGCAAATCTGGTTCAAACACTTAGAGGGAGCTATGTTCAAAATGAAGACAACTCGCATTATTGTGTATTCTTAATATATAATTTATGTTAGATTTATTTACAATTAGAGTCCAATTACTATGTACTCTTAATATAAAAAAGATGTTTATAGAGTTAATAAGTAAGAAATTATAATTAAAAAATTGATTATATATGATAATTTGTTGGATTATACAGAAACTGTTTTACGATGAGTTACATTCCTTTATGAACATCTCTTGTACTGCAGTTACAAAAAATGTCAGACAAAAAGTTATACAAATAACTACATTTGGAATAATAGAAATGTATAACTTGTTTAATGTGTTTGTTTCTCATAAATAATAAATGTTAAAATTAAGGATTATTTAATTTTAAGTTAGCCGATATAAAAATAATTAAACATGACTCATCTATAAAAATAACTAAACATGAGTCATTTATAAGTTGTTTTGTCATTTAAAAATAATATAAAAATAAAAAATTATTTATTTTTTTAAAATTTATTACTTTTTTTACGGAATTTGTTGCGAAAATATTTGTAGAAAAAACATTCTTACAAATTCATTTTCGCAGAAAATATTACTTGCGAATTTTATTGCAAGAAATTACTTGTGAATTTGAAAACCCAAAAAAATTACTTGCAAAATTTAAATTTGTAGGAAAAAGTACTTGCCATTTTTTAAATTGATTTTTTTGCAAGAAAAGTAGCTGCGAATTTTATTTTGTAAGAAAATTTGTTGCGAATATTTTTTGTAACAACATTTGAAAGTAATTTCTTGCGAATTTTAAATTCCACAGTAATTAATTACCCTCGAAGGTATTACCTACCAATCAAAATTTGTAAGAAAAATGGTAAGAAACACCTTTCCTGCAAATTTTTGTAAAAATTCTGCAAGAAAATTTACATGAAATATAAAAATTTCTAGTAGTGGGAGGTGTTACAACTGAAATCGCGACAGGATGACAAACCAAAAACAAAATATTAAAAAAAAAAGGTTTGGAGTCGCCACCATAGTTATTGTAGGAAACTACGGAAAACCATAGAAAAAGAGCAAGGTCTACGAAAACAGATTTGGAGTACGAGAGTTGGTTACACATAGGGAAGGTGTTAACACCCTACAACGTCCGTCCTAAGGCGGTACCTTTAATTAAAATACAAATGGATGTGATCTCCTTTAAATGTTTATTTTCCAAAATAATAAAAAGAGAAAATTCAAAAGAAACAAAAAAGATTTTTGTTTTTTTGGGCCCAACAAGGATTACTCCTTGCTCCTACGTATCTCCATTTATAATGGAGAATCAGGATCACGTAGTTCTTTATAAAAAAAAAAAAACTTCTTGAAAAATATTTTGTTCGAAGACGTTGATATTACTTTTTTTATATTTGAAAATTTTATATTTTTTTAGTAATCTTATAGAAGAGCGAAGGTATTAAATACTAAGACGACGCGAGCGGTCACACGACTACTTATACCTTTTAAAAGTTAAAAGGGTACTTAAATTATTTATTTATCATTATTATTATTTTAGAGAAAAAACTTCTGAAATAAGATATGATACCAAAAAAAGTGTGACTATTATATATCCATAATTTATGAAAACTTTAGGAAAATAAATAAATAAAAGATTAGGAAATAACATTTAGGATTAAACATATTATATAAGTGGACTGTATACATCACCTTAAAAGTCGTTTTTGTGGAGTTGAGTTAGGCTTAAAGTTCATTTCTTATCACGCCCGGGTCATATGCTATTATAATTATTTCGTAAAATCAATTAATCGCACCATATTATGATATCAATTTTATTTATTATATTTAAAACTGAATTTACTACTTCATTACTTTAATAATAACATTTGCAACAATATAACCTAATTTTCATGATAGTTATTATTCTATTTCTATATTATTATTATTATTATTAATTATAACTATAATTATAATTATTATTATCAACTTTAATTATTATGATCATTATTACTATAAACTATAAGTATTATTACCATTATTATTAACTATAATTATCTCTATTATTATATTACTATTATTATTATTATTACTACTACTATTATTATTATTATCTTATCATTTTTAATAAGAACTATAATTATTATAATAGTTATTATTATTATTATTATTATTATTATTATTATTATTATTATTATTATTATTATTATTATTATTATTATTATTATTATTATGGTTAGATACACATCTTACTTTTATTTATTATGTAGGGATCATGTTTCAATTACTTGTCATTTTTATTTGTTTTGTTGTTCATTTAGCTTTATATTTGAAAAATTATTTTAATTCAAAAAAATAGTTACTAAAATTAGTAAAATAATAAAATTGAAAAATAATGTTTTTATTATAAATAATTATTTAAATTTAAAATATAATAATTAAGAGGATAAAATTGAAAAACAAAAAGGAACACCAAAGATGTTTATCTATTTATATATGTAGTTGAACTATTATTTTTATTTTTATCACTATGCGATATTGTTATAGTATTCATTATTATTTGGGATCATATCTCAAATACTTGAACTTTTTATTGATTCTGTTGTTCATATTATCTCTACGTATGTGTAATTGTTTGAATTAAAAAAATAGTTACTAAAATTAGTAAAATGATAAAACTGACAAATAATTTTTTATTAAGAATAATTATTTAAATTTAACACATAATATTTAAGAGAATCAAATTTTAAAATAAAAAAGAGGACACAAAAAATGTGTATCTTTTTATATATGTAGTTGTTTTATTATTATTATTTTTATAATTATGGGATATTATTATTATTATTATTATTATTATTATTATTATTAATTTTTTATTAAGAATAATTATTTAAATTTAACACATAATATTTAAGAGAATCAAATTTTAAAATAAAAAAGAGGACACGAAAAATGTGTATCTTTTTATATATATGTAGTTTTTTTATATATATGTAGTTGTTTTATTATTATTATTTTTATAATTATGGGATATTATTATTATTATTATTATTATTATTATTATAATAGTTAGACACTCATATTAATTATATTTACCACAGGATTATATTTAAATTACTTGTCTTTTTTATTTGTTTTATTGTTGATATATATCTTTATATATAATTATAGATTATTCTTTTAAAAATTTATAATTCATAATTTATATTAATAATATTGTTAGTATTTTTAATGGTTAAATAAATATAATAACAATTATATTATTATTCTAAAAAGATTTGCAATAAAGAAAAACACAAAAGGTACAGTGTCAAAGACTATTACAATTATTTCGTAAAATCAATTAACTACACCACATTTATAATATTTAAAACTAAAATTATTATCGCATCACTTAGATTTACTATTTTATTACTTTAATAATAATATTTACAATAAAACATAATCTAGTCTTCGTGATATTTTATTATATAATATTTTAAGTACTATATTATTTTAATATACAAAATTAAAAAATACAATCCGTATTAGTATGCTAGTTTTGAATAAAAAAAATATCATTAATTAATGGTGAGAAAAATCTTATACTATAAAAAAATTGAGATAACACAAAAGAACCTTTTAAAAAATATCAATAGTGAACGGTAAAAAAAACAAAAGACAAATTAATTGAAATAAATATTTCTCTATAATTAATCCTATTTTTATAAATAAAATTCAAAAGGATGAATTAATTAATTACCACAAAAGTTAAAAGAACAAAAAAGTATCATTAATTAATGACGATAAAAATCATACACTATAAAAAAAGAAAATATGAGATAACTGTTTTCTATAATTAAAATTTTTATAAAAGCAAAAAATGGAGATAACTGTTTTCTATAATAAAATTTTTATGAATAAAATTTAATTGAATTCATTAATTAATTAACAAAAAATTAAAAAAAAATTGATAGTTAATGGTGAAAAAAATAAAAGAGAAAAATTAAAATAAATATTTCTCTATAATTAAAATTGTTTTAATCAATAACATTTAAATGGATGAATTAATTAATTAATTAAGACAACAGTTAAAAGAATAATAAATATCATTAAATAATGGTAAAAACAATCCCATACTACAAAGAAAGAAAATTTGAGATAAATATTTTTTATAATTAAAATTTTTTTATAAACAAAATTTAAATGAATTAATTAATTAACACAAATATTTTAAAAAAATATCAATAACCAATGGTGAAAAAAAATATTAAAATAAATATTTCTCTATAATTAAAACTATTTTTATCCATAAAATTTAGATGGATGAATTAATTAATTAATATAAGAGTTAAGAAAATAAAAATAATATCATTAATTAATGGTAAAAAAAAATCCTATACTATAAAAATATAAAATTTGAGATAAATGTTTTTTTTATGAATAAAAGTTAAATTAATTAATCAAAAATTAAAAAAAAAATCCAATAGATAATGATGAAAAAAATTAAAATACATATTTTTCTATAATTAAAACTATTTTTATCAATAAAATTTAAATTAATTAATTAATTAATTAATACAAAAGTTAAAAGAATAAATAAAATATCATTAATTAATGATGAGAAAATACAATAATTTTTAAAAGAAAATTTGAGATAAATGTATTTTATAATTAAAGTTTTTTAAGAATAAAATTTAAATAATTGAATTAATTAATTAACTCAAAATTTAAAAGAATAATTTACTAATGGATTACCGATGAAAAATTTTGTTGAAAATTTAAATTTGTATTACCGACAAAGTCATTGATTTTACTAACAAAAAAAAATTGTCGGTAAAATTTGGTCGGCTTTTAAATTTGTCTGTAAAATCCATCAGTAATTTTATTTTACCTACATATTTTAGTCTGTCGGTAAAATTTCGTCAATAATTTCAAAAATTTTTGTAGTGTGTGTATCTTCTACATAAAAGAGATTAATCTCCAGCAATATGGTATTAAAGACTAAGGTTCTATTAAGAAAATATTTTGTCGCCTTTGTCATTGCATCGTCGCCGAAGCCGTTGTCATTGTTGTCAATTGTCACCGTCGTCGGAGTTCTAGTTCCGACAAGTGACCACACAGTTTTGAACGCCTCGGCCAAGCGACCACCATGTTGTCAACGACGCCATCATCGGAGCTCCCACACGCTCTCACACGCCTCCCCAACAATATTTTGGATATGCCATCGTTTCTGTTGCATGTGGCGGTGCATCCAGGCTCTCCTCTTTAACAACGATTCCCTTTAGTGGACTCGTCATAGTCTCCTCTTTCAGGATTTGTGATTAGTTCCTTCATTGGAGCACTTTGGACTTTTAGAGTTTCTATCTCTTCCTCCATGGCGTCTTCCACTATTTCTTTCACTTTTGATGTCTCTTCTACCTCTACCTCTACTATGTCTGAATCGTCAATCTTTCCTAACCGTGTTAATGTGCACTTGTCCATTGATAAGTTAGATGGCAAGAATTATGCGACTTGTGCATCACACTTTAAACTTTGGTTTGAGAGTCAGGGGTATCTTGATCATCTTATCCTCAAAGTAACTGATATTGCTTCTGGTGATTTTTCTCGTTAAAAGAGAATTGATGTTCACTTATGCATGGTTCTCAAGAATACCATCCAATCTTCTCTAAAACAAATGTTTCATGCTTACGACACAAGTTATGATGTTTGGAAACATGCCAAATTATTGTACACCAATGATTCTCAATGTTTCTATGGTGTTTGTCATGACCTTTTTAACGTTGTTGCTCCTCGAACTCAAGACCCTATGGTTTATTATTTGAGTAAGATGAATGCTCTTTTTCCTGAATTTAATGAAGTATTACCTTTTGCCTCTATTCCTACTGAAGAAATAGAGCAATGGTCAAATTTCTTCACAGTTTTGACTTTACACGGACTTGCTGTAAGACCCGTGAAATTTAAATAATTAAATAATTAATTATTTAATAAATACGGGTAGGGGAGCCTTTATGACATTTAATGGAGATTGTTATGATGTGGAAAAGTACTAGCTCAAGTGGTTAAGAGTACTTTTAAATGTGTGAGAGGACTTAGGTTCAAGTCCTATGTATGCTTTTTATGTGTTATTTAATTGTTATTATTTTAATTATGTGCATGACCATGTTGAGTGATAATAAAACCTTATAATTATAAGAATTATCATGAAACATGAATTGGTTGAGTGGTTGTGCATTAGGATGACATTGGTTTGGTTATGAGTTCAAACCTTGGTAGAACCAAAGTAAACTTTCTTTTTGCAAAAATTAGTTTTGGCTTGAATGTGAAAGGGCAGAGGAAATCCTAGCTGAATGGGCAGCCAAGTAAGGGCTGAAAAACCATCTCATAATTGTGCTTGAATGACAATTACCACCATCAATGAGATAATTTTCGTTTTGGCCATTAATCACCCTTAATACCTAATTAAAAAGTGAATTAAGGGAGAGAAAGAGGTTTTCTGAGGCTTCCATTAGAGAGGACCTTGTGAGGAGCGAAATTCCAGAGAGAAAATTGTGATTCCGGTGTGAAAAGAAGAGTTTTTTTTTTTGGAACGAATCAAAGGGAGGACATTGGTGCTTAAGGGAAGACTCATAATTCAAACTCTAAGCAAAGAAAATTCTGGGTTAGGGGAGCTGATTAACGTCGTTTTAATTGGTTAATAATTAAATGCATGTTGTATCGTATGTTATTGCATGATCAATGTCTATTTTTATTGAATTTCGCATTTCTGGGAATTTTTCTAGAAACCGCTTGGCGGGTGATGAATTGTCGTTAGGCGACACATGCATTTTGCCTATTTTTCTGAGTTCCTAATAGGAACCGCCTAGTGGGTGAGCTTAGTTCCGCCAGGCGACGCAAGCCCCGCCACCCAGTTTTCTGGGTTGATAATGAACTGTCTGGCGGTAAAGAACACCCGCCAGACGATGCTTTTCGTTTTGGTTTGATTTTTGGGTTCTGCATGTTCTGGGTTGCTTTGGTTCGGTGGAAAAGGCATTTTAACAACATTTGGACCAAAAGGAAGGGATTAATTGTGAAAAGTCATAGTAGTGCGAAGGAATCAAATGAGATTGGCCATGAATGAATGTTAGGGTGGAAGAATTGGGGTTTTCGGAAATTGTATAACAAATTGCGTAATGAACTACAAACTTATTGGATGAATTGTGATCCTAAACCTTTGAGTCGTGAGTATTGAGTCAAAACTGAAGGAAATCAGGATGGTTGGGCTGGTTGAGGTTCGTAGGCGCAAGGGAAGGGTTGCTGGATTCATGAAACTGCAGGAACCGCTTGGCGGCACACAATTGGTCGCCAGGCGCCATACCACACAATTCACGAAAAACCCTGTTTTTCGTACTTTCCGTGGTACAGGAACCGTCGGGCGCCTGTTTTGCACCGCCAGGCGCAACCTTCACGATTTTTGGGCGCTAGGCGCCACCATTTTTTCTTGTTTGCGCAGTTTTTGTAAAACTGCATTTCCCGATTCGTTAACCGTTTGATTTAGGTGAAATTTTGACAGGTGGTCCATAACATGTAGTTCTTCACTTTGAACGGTGGAGATTGGATTTTGGAGGACAGTAGCTATAGATATACATTACTCAATATTGCTGATTTTTGAGTCTTTGAAATACATGATTAAGCTCTTGATAATTTCAAGTAACTTCTAATGAAGCATTTTTGGGTTATGTGGTAAGTCTATATCAATTTGAATGTTCCTTTGGATTAGTCACATGTGGAGAATTGGTTATTGATGAAGGCTTGTGTGTCAATATTAATTTGCATTGGTGCCTAGGATCATGTGCTTAAATTGTTAGAATGATGTTGCTTATATTTGTTTGGGCATGCGTTATTCATAAGTTAGAATTGAATGCTAGCATGGGTTTAAAGGTGGAGAATATATATGAAATGTGAATGGATTGATTTTACTTTGTTTTGGGTGCTTAAAAAACCAGTATTATCCAAGTACTGGTGTGGAGCCTGGCGGTGGTGTTTGACCGCCAAGTGATGGCTACAAAACCAATAGAGAATTGAAGTGTGTTGCGCTTGGCGATAAGGGTTGTCCCGCCAGGCGATGCTCATGGAAACAGTAGCATTAGAGGCACTTGGCGCTTGGCAGCACGTGTCCCCCGCCAGGCGGTCTGGAAGCCTTTTGCGTCTGGCGACTCGTGTGGAGTGCCAGGCGATTTTTGATGAAGCAAACATCGTGTTTTGCTTGCTTTGGATGTGCGTGGTCTACGAGGCTTTGAATGATATCTCAAGGGTCAAATGCTGGAGTATTCCTGGAGTTGTGGCTCAGGATGGAGGGTAATACGAGCATTCTTTGAGTTGTGGCTCAGAATAGCGAGTGTTCCCGCATGTGTTCTACGAGTGGTGGCTTGTAGGTTGGCAGCAACAATATCTTGAGACTATCAATCAAAGATGTAAAACATGGATTACATGTTGGCGTCCATGTGAGATGAGACCAAAGGATGGAGTTCCTTGGATTGTGTGTGTTTTGTTATATAAATTGATGCATATGTTTTATTCTGTTAGCTCACCCTATCTGCTTGTGTTTGGAGATGATCGTGTACGCGGTACACGGGAGCAGTCGATGTTGCAGGTGGATCTGGTGAGGCATAGAGCCGGAGCGGGGCTAGTTGGGAGAGGACTTTCTCAGAGTTTTATATTTCATGACTGTTTAAAGAATTTGTAATATTTCATATTACTACCCGTAGACATTGTAATTGAGTTTTAAATTTTATGGATTTGAGTTAACTCCGGATGTAATAAAAGTTTTATATTTCCCATGTTTTGGAAAATGGAGCTTAATAAATGAGCATTTAATATTATTATTTTATTTTATTAAGTAAATTCATAATATCCGGACGGGATGTTACACTTGTTGATAAATATTCATATGTTCGTGATCAAATTTTGGGTTCTCTAGTTATACCCAATTTTACTTCTACTTGTTCCACCCTTTTGAGTGTGCCATGTAAACCTTTCAATGATACACTTGTTTTTGCCAATGATTCCTTTGCTTTGACATCTCAACTGATGATCACAACCGCTTTCGCAAGAAAGAAAAATGGTGTCACAAATCTGACCATTGTGCCAAGTTCAACCACAAAATTGACAGGTGTTATGCGTTACATGATCGTCTTCCTCCATCTGATGTTGTTGCTCACACTAATTCTCCCTCACAACCATCTAATGTGGATCCTCCTTCATTTGCTCTTGGCAACAAATTTGTTATCAATAGTGAATTTCTTCAATGGTATGAGGATCGTAAGCCCGCTAGTTCCACTGCTTTTGTTGCCCACACAAGTTCATCTTTTTCTGGTCTTACTCAATCTTCGTCTATTCGTCCTTAGGTGCTCGACTCAGAAGCCACATATCTTATTAGTGGTAACAAATCTTTGTTTCCTCTTTCACCTCTCCAAATATTTACCTTATGTTACAATGACTAATGGGTCTAAGGTTTTAGCTCATGGCATTGGGACTGTTAACCTTTTTTCCTTTTTTATCCATTGATAATGTTCTTTATATCCTTAGGTCTCTTTTTAACTTTTTATCCATTAGTCATCTAACTTGTTCCCTTGCTAGTGTTAATTCCTTTATGCAAAATATTGTTTGCTTACCATACCGAAGTTCGAGACATGTGATTGACACCGGATGTGAGTCTTATGGTCTTTATCATCTCCACCTTTCTTCACATGTTGGCATAATTATGGAGGCTCCCTCTCCTTTTCATGCTCAGTTAGGTTATCCTTGTCTTGCCAAATTGCAGCAGCTTGTTTCTACCTTATCCATGTTGTCCAATTTGGTGTGAGTCATGTCAATTAAGCAAGCATAATCATAGTTCCTTTTCTCGTAGTGTCTCACACGATGCTTTGTCCTCTTTTGACTTAGTACACTCTAATATTTGGGGACCTAGTCGTGTTAAGTCTAATTTAGGTTTTCAATATTTTGTTACTTTTATTAATGATTATTCTAGGTGTACAAGGTAATTTTTAATGAAAATTGTTCTAAATTATTTTAAATATTCCAATCCTTTTTTAGTGAAATTAATATTCGATTTGGTTTTTCTATTAGAATTTTACAAAGTGATAATGATCATGAATATCTTTCTCATTCTTTTAAACAATTTATGATTTCTCATGGCATTTAGCATCAAACTTCTTGGGCTTATAAACCTCAGTAAAATGAGGTGGCTGAGTACAAAAACAGACATCTTATTGAAACAACTCACACTTTTTTACTTCATATTGAGGTGCCTTGATATTTTTGGGGTGATCTTGTTCTTACTGCATATTATCACATTAATCACATGCTTTTTTCAATTTTAGATAATAAAATACCTCATTTCATTTTATTTTCTCATGACTCTCTTCATCCCTTACCTCTAAAAGTTTTTTGGGTTTACATGTTTTGTTCACAATTTTAGCCCTGGTCTTGATAATTTGTCTCCTCGATCAACAAATGTGGTTTTTTAGGATTTACAAGATCATAAAAAGGATACAAGAATTTTTCCTCCTTATCTTAACCGATATTTTGTTTCTACAAATGTCATATTCAACAAGCTTTCTTTTTACTTTAAAAGTCATTCTCCTTCCTATATGTCTCCATCTAATACAGTCCATATTCCTAGTACTGTTAGTATTCTCATGATTTTTGATCCTCTAGTTGTGTCTAGTTCGTCGTCAGTTTCTTCTCCACCACCATTTCATGTTTATAGTCATCGACATCGTTCTAAAAAAAAACCAAGTGACTCAACTCAAGTGTCAACTACTTTGTCTCATCCGGCTTCGACAACTGAGTTTAACCTTCATCCAATTGTCCTTCGAAAAGGTATATGTTCTACATGTAATCCCTCTCCACATTATATTGCTTTAAGTTATCATAGATTATCTTCACCTTTTTATACTTATCTTTCGTCTATTTCTTTTGTGACCATTCCAAAATCTGTTAGTGATGTTTTAGGCCATCCTAGTTGGCGCCAGGTCATGCTAGATGAACTACAATGATACTTTTTCTCCCGTGGCAAAGATGACTTATGTTTGTTTATTTATAACCATGACTGCTCTTCAACAATGGTCTCTTTATCAACAGTATGTTAAAAACACATTCCTCAATGGCGATTTGCAAGAAGAGATTTATATGGAGCCACCTTCTGGATTTGTTGCTCAGGGGGAGTCTGTTAGGTTTGTATATCGCCTTTGTAAATCCTTATATGGCCTAAAATAGTCTCATAGGGTCTGGTTTGAAAAATTTAGCAACGTTGTTCAACAATTTGGTACGACTCGGTCTAAGGTAGATCATTCAGTCTTTTATCGTCATTGGAGTGTTAAATGTGTCTACTTGATAGTATATGTTGATGACATAGTTCTTGCAAGCAGTGACAACCATGGCATCTCCCAGATGAAACAACATCTTTGTGATCATTTTCAGACCAAAGATCTTGGAAAACTCAAATATTTCTTGGGTATTGAGGTGACATAATCAAACAATGGTATTGTTATGTCTCAAAGGAAGTATGCATTGGATATTTTGGAGGAAATTGGTTGATGAATTCAAAATCTATTGACACACCCATGGATCCTAATATTAAACTTCTACCAAATCAGGAGAAGCCTATGTCAGATCCCGAACAATATAGAAGATTAGTTGAAAAATTGAATTATCTTACCATTACTCGTCCTAACATTTCCTTTGCAATAAATGTGGTAAGCCAATTTCTTAATTCTCCATGTAAAGATCATTGAAATGTAGTCATTCGTATATTAAAGTACATTAAAAGATCTCTTGGAAAAAGGGTTGTTATATGGTTCCAATAACCATACAAGAGTTGTTTGTTATTCAAATGCTGATTGGGCAGGATCTCCGTGTGATAGAAGATCTACATCTCAATATTATGTCTCCATTGGTGGTAACTTTATTTCTTGGAAAAGCGAGAAACAAAGTGTTGTGGCAAGATCTAGTGTAGAAGAAGTAGAATATAGACTTATGGTCCCAACCAGTTGTGAGATTGTTTGGCTTAAGCAATTGCTTAGTGAGTTACAATTTGGAGATTTACACAAATGACACTTATATGTAACAACCAAATTGCTCTTCATATTAGTTCTAATCATGTCTTTCATGAGATGACTAAGGGTTAAGTATCTTTTTAGTCCCTGAACTTTGACCCAAAATTGGAATTCGTCCCTGACCGAAACTTTGATAAATTTTGATTCCTAAACTTTAAAAATGAATGAATATAGTCCTTTTAACCCAATTTTGTTATTTTTTTTAGGTTTCGAACGCATTTCTCAATAAATATTGAGTCGAGAATGTGTCAAACGATGTAAGCCACTCCAATATTAACATGAAACACATTCGACATGTTGAAAAAAGTCAACGTAATTGGCTTAAAAGAACTATATTCATTCATTTTTAACCCGAAGACTAAATATATTGAGATTGAGTATCATTTCATTCGAGATTCATTCCCAGCTTATTTTCACTATATTCAATAACAACAATTTCCTTGCACAATAATTCATTTGTTGCGTGACTATTTGGTACACTAGTCACATACTTTTTCCTTCTTGAGTTTCTTTTTTACTGTTATACTCATTCAGGGGGGTTAATAGTGGTCGGAACTACACGCCAGTTGAAGAAGACGAGAATGTAAAAGGGAAAAGCAGAAAGAATGGTAATGTAAGTGTAGACAGGAACAAAAGATATGAATATCTAGTTGCCTATTTCTGAGAGTTAAATTGGCATCCATTAGTTTGTATGGATTGTTGTACCCAACTTATCTTGACTGTTCTGTTAAATTGGTCATTGAATGTCACTTTTACAGGATTTACTAGCTAATGATGATGGTGCTCGTTATACTGATGAGGCTGGGGTTGAGAAGAAAGAAAATATCCTAAAAACGTCTATTGGCAGACTAAAAGAAACCGGAACGGTATGATTTAGCCTCCTGCCTTTTCTTTCTTGGAAATATTACCTCGCTTTTATTTGGTTTATGAAGTTATTTGCATCAGCACACTGAGAAGGAGAAGAAAACACTTAAAAGAACCTTGACTGACATGGCTTCGGTTGTTCCTATGGTGTCTTAATGCTTCTTCCACTGAGTTGAACACACTTTATTATTCTCATTTTTCTAATCTCAATCGTGTCTTGTTCAGCGTAGAAAAGGATACTGTTCTCCTCATGAAAGTGTTTTAGCTTGAAATATGGATATTGTTCAGCCTATTTTTACCAGTTAGTAAAAAAGCTTAAACCCTAGAACACTGGGTTGTAGAGGCTAAAATTTTTAATGTCAAGGAGTAACTACCAAAAGTTGTTATTGGATAAAAGCCTTGATAAATATCCATTATTTAGTTAGCTAGTTACATCAATATTTTCTCTTCCCTGCATATATCCCGATAGTATCTGTAATTATTAGAATATACTGCGTTATTCTCATACTTCGTCTGAAAAAAAAAAAAGATGCATTCGTTGTTGCCTCCATAACTGCTTTTTCCACCTATGTATGTTTATGCTCTCTATCTGCTGCTGTCATAGCAGTATTTGGCACCTTCAATGTAACCCTTTTTTTACTGCTTCAGTGACTGCAATCTCCCACACCAATTGGTTGGTAGGAACTTGGACTAAAATTGTAGGGGTCAAATTAGATTTGTTATATATGATTTTTTTTAGAAGAAAAACTATTATTTTTTCTCTTCTTTTTTTCTCTTTAAAACAAACACACATAATAGTAGGATTCAAAAAAATATTACTATCATTCGCTATTATATCATAATACCAATTCATGAATATCATTTTAGATAAGTCATTCGTATCTCATCAATTTGATTTGGTGGTATTGTCAAATTTGATGTCATTTTTCCCAGATCACGTTCTAATGAATTTTTAAATTCATTATATGTAACTCTGAGAACTTATATTGTCTTAATTTCTTGGTTCTTATTAAATTTCTCAAAGTTTAGTTAACATAAATGCATTTCTTTTTCATCTTCATCACAAACCTTCCTCTTTGAAAAAAAGAATCAATTTTTCTACTTTTTATCCTAATCTTTCTAATATAAATTTATCACCTCTCACCTATTTAGAAAAAATAAAATTTATATTCACAAATCACAATTATCACAATGCAAAACATAACAAAACTCATACTACTTTAATTAAATAAGCAATACTGTATAAATTCAAAACTTAAGAAAAAAAATTACCATAGGTAACGAAAAACACAAAATCCCTAAATTTCATAATTAAGGATTATAATAATTTAGGAAAAGTTATAATTAGAGTTCATACCAATTTTATAAAAGAATCCCTAAAATCATAATTAGGGTTTATATTAATTTGGGATAAACTTAATTTGGAAGAAACATCCTAAAAAAAATCATAAACTAACATACATAAATCATAATAAGATACTAACCTGATTTGTGAGAGATCATGCAACCTATCTCTTTGTATTTATCTTCTTCATACACTTTCATGATAATTTATATGGTGGAAAATCTTATAGTCAGAAAAAAAAAACTCTAATCTCTTTTATAAATTAATGTTTCTATTAAAAATTTTTATTTTATCTTTTATTATAATTTTCCATAATATAATATTAATATAAATAATATATAATATAATTTTAAAAAATATATAAATATATATATATATATATATATAATTAAAAAAAAAAAAAAAAATGGGGAGCCGTGGCTCCCTGTGATATCCTAGTTCCGCCACCTTCAGGCTTCATATAATCTCTTTGTCAGCACCTTGGAACCCTAATATTCTTCCAATTCTTAACCAAATGTACTCCCTTAATGGAGGAAACTTTTTGCGATGGGTCTGTATATTCTCTTAACCTCCTTTTGGCAAACAATTGCATGACATTTTCTTTATAGCCAAATGTAAGGACTGTCATCAACTTGAAGAGTGTTTAAATAGTAAATAGCTCCAATTTGGTGTAGAATAACTTTTCTCCTTCTTTTACATATCCTATTAATCTTTGTAATTATATTGTATTGCTATATTTCACGAGTCTCATTATATAGTAGAATTTTCCATTGTATCTATCCATATGAGAGGATGCTCCTTCTATTTCAAGAGAAATATATCTCTAGGCTTAGTACTGTTTTTGAATCAATGGTCAATAAACTTAATTATTGATCCTATATAAGCGACAGATTCTTGTTTCCTCCATTTTTTTTTCCTCAGACTGAGTCTGCCAAACTTGGCATGGTCTTCGTTTTACCCCTTTAACTCTTCCTTCTATAAATATTGAACTGGAAAAATAAGATGAAGAACGACTGCTTATAGAAGATGCAGAAAAGATTGAAGATTAAAAACCTATTGCTATTTTATGTGTGACTGTCCTTTCCTTTGTGTAATGGTCCAGTGTAACATACTAAGAAGAAATGCTTATTTTGCACAGGTTACTGCCGTGGGGCATGGTGCAATGTTGGTCGCTATTCAGAGATATGTACCAGTTCTAGTATGATACTATCACTTACGGCTGCATTTTTTTCAATCTCCTATTCAGACGTCATTTCTCCAATAACAATCACGCTGAGAGAATTTACTATGCGTTCTTTCTTGCAGATTCCATCCACTTATGCACCAGAAATGTTAGATCCCTTGAGGCAGCTTGAGAAAGTAAAGCAAATGACAGCCGGTGATATAAGCTCTGATGAGGAGGAAGATGAAGATATATAATTGATGATAAGCAAGGCCGATTTGTGTATAGCTAGCAAAACTATTCTTTGTGATCTGATGAAAATCGGACTGCTTTCTTATCCTCTTTCTGGAATTTTTTTGTTCATGCCAAATTTCCCAGATAGGAGTTGGGCATAGAGAAGTTCATTCCACGTGTCTGGCACTCCTGGTAAACACCAGTGGCTACAATCTTGCGGGGCATTAGGTGGAGTGCCTGGTTCCCGAAACTTGGAAGGGTGACCATCTCTCCTAAACTCTGAAAGATATGTGATGTTCAAAAATTGCGCTTTCCGGCTCTCATATTGCATCTCTTTGACAACACCTGATATAAATATGTTATGATATGGTTCAGGTTCAAGTGTTGTAGGGTCATTTTCTGGCTCTGTTTGTTTGTCACATTGTCCTCCATCATTCCATGTGCCATTCCTGCAATTTTAGTGTTTAGTAAAGACTTGTCCAAAATGTAAGGCTTGTATCAGTGCCCCCCATGTCATACCAAACTTCCTCCCCCAAATACATATATTTTAGATTTACAATAACAAAGTTCTGAGCATCAGTTGTTAAAGGAAAAAAGGGGGGAAGTGGGTGAATCAGGAATACTGATTTCTCATAATTGATGTCTAAGTACTTAAGTTGTGCATGTTTGGATACACGTTGTAATCACGGTGCACAAGTTCCAAAGCTTTGTTGTTACAATGTTGTAGATTTGAATTGAACGGTTCAGAAAACAAACACATTTATCATCTCTAATTTTACTCTCTTTCCTGTTATTTTACCAAAAATTATTGAATGAGTAAAGTTGAGCAATAGTTTTAAAGTGAGTTAATTAACCGTTTGGCCAAAATTATGATTGCCATGCTACATGAAACATGCTCTTACCGATGAATTCTTTTCAACAAAAGTTTGACTCTGCTGATCTATCAAACCTGACTTACTAGTACGAATCTCTCTGTTTTGCTCATTTTTGACAAACAGACTTAGATAAGTTAAATCTACACTATACCCTTGAAAAGTAACTTTTGCAGGGTGACTTGGGGGCAATAAGAATTTTGTTCAAGCGGTAAATTAAATCGGAGGCTGTAAAAAATGGCACAAAAAATTCTCTGGCGTTTCGTATCAAAGATTATCTTGAAGTGTCAGACCCAGAAAAAACAAGTCAATGCACTTACCTGAAATGGACAGGGGAAAAGCTACGAAAGAAGACGAAACTCGTAGGATGAAGATTGTTCAATGCCCATGATTTCCATGTCAGTAAGGATCTCCTAAATGCTTCTTTCACGTTAATCATCCTCACCCTCCCTCCTTCCTGGAAGAAGTTGCGCCTGCAAAATGTTAAGGAGCATGTAAGACTGTTATTTTCGATTCTAGAAGACTTTAGTTTTAAATTATTTATGGAGTAACATAAGAAAAATGATTTTAGAAAGAGTGAGAAAGAAAAAGGGTCTTTGAAAATAAGTCCGAAAGATGACAAGAAATTTGGCAAGACTAACTTTATTAAAGAAATAGTAGCGGTTGACCTACGACTTGATAGTTTTGTCTGGGTTCCACCAGTGTCCGGAATTGAAAATAAGAATATCAGCTCCAACCCATCTTTTTGAATACCAGTGCAACTCGTCAAGCCTGATAGTCCTTCTTATATGATTGGATGAGTTTATCGGTGGACGACCTATAACACACAAGAAGGGTGTTCTGTAGTATTCTACTGTCATGTTGTATTCCTGAAACCTCATGGCCAGATACCCTTTGTGTTTGCTTATGGGATTTCCATTCACTTCATGTATTCTGGAGAGGTTAGAAACCCCTTGTGTCAGCATGCACAGGAATGACTCCCACTGGTTTCTTCCCACTGAATCACCCGCAAAAACAATGCGTCCATTGCGATTTCCCTCTAGCACCACACTCGCATTGAATCTGAGCTTCATCACCATACCCCATCAACAGAACTTTCCTTTCAGCCACGATTGTGGGAATTAATTGGTCAAGTGTTGCATTATGGAAAATATTAATGGAGGAATGTGGGAGAGGATGAAAAAAACATTCAAAAACACATACAAAGAAGAGTCTCTGGAAAACTGATAAAGAATGATAACACATACATAGCCCTGCATGGATGCATGCAATGCAACAAGTAGCACTTAATGTGTATGACAAAATGCCAACATATATCACATACCGGGGAATGTCACAGTCATCAGGTTGCCATCGCCATTTGCGAAAGGTTTCATTTTTGCGTCCGTTTTGGTGGCACCGGAATCCTGGATCAAGAAAGGGACAGTTTTCATCGTATAGCCGATGTGTGTAGGTTTCATCCCAAACCCAGTGCCCTCTTGAGTAATCGCAGGTTCCGATGAACGGCGATTTCTTGGGAGCGAAATACGATGGTGATAAGAAAGCAAAACGAGAAAGAAACTGTCGATCAAAAGGGTACACGAAATTGAAGAAGAATATGGATGTGAGTAAGAGAATGAGAAAATAAATTGCCCATGTTGATTCTCTCTTCATTTTCACATTGTATTAAAACTGTGTGAGGCTTAAAAAAGTAATGTAAGGTGTTGATTTTGAGGGTTATTTTTCTGAGTCGTTGAAGAAGATCCATGAGAAAAGGAAGCACGAGTGATTTCACCCTTTTGAAAGTCTAGCTAGCCCTTGTTTTTCTCCTGGAATTCACATGATTTCATCATTATTTTTTGTTTCTTAACTATTACTCTTATAATTACATCTACAACTTTTGTTTAATTCTACCTGGTGTGGCTAAATTTTCACTAATTATGAGATTGTTGTTTTGACTAATTAAATTCATCTTCTCCTACCTAAGGCCATGAGTAATGTTGTCTTCTTTAAAGTTTAGTAAGTGTTTTTCTTTTCAATGCTTATAGAGTTTACTTAATATAAGTTTTTAATTTTTATTTTATTTTCAGTTCAGTTTTCATTTTATTTATAAAAAAAGTGAATATAATTATATTATATTATATTTATGTTTACGGTTGATAATGTGACATGATACTAATGGTAAATATTTAAGATAAAACTCTTACCTTTTGATCGCATACTTTTACCAGCATAAACTATCTTTTTTTTTTAAATCATATTAAATAAATTTCACAAATATTGGGATAAAAGTTTATTAAGCATTTTTTTTTCATGTTCGAATGTATTTGGGAATGGAAATAAGAAAACCAAGAGCAATCAAACATGGGATGGGATATGAACAAATGTATTTCTTTTTTTCAATTTAATTCAGTTTTAAAACTTAAATATATTTTTAGTTTTTATAATTTAATATAAAATTGAAATTTGTAAATGTTAGAGTTTGGTTCCAGATCGAAACTGTAAAATAAATTGAGTTAATTTTTTCTTTTTATACGTCAAATAGCATTTTACACTATGTTGTTTGAGGTGTTTATATGGTACGGCATGTTCCAGTTTAATTATTAACCTAAAATGTCATTTAAAATGAATCAAGATATTTTAAAAATTTTGTATAAATTTAGGAAGTACACATATTCAACCCTAGTTTTAAATACGAAAATCTAATAATTAACTTAACCAATTGAAATGCAGTATTAATATTTGTGTGATTTCCCTGTTAATATTGGTTTTATTGGATTGATGTAGTGGTGTGCAATGACTAAAATGTTGGCTGGTAAACAATGTTAACTTAGAAGGTGAGATGTAATTTTAGACTTTGATTAAAAAACAATAATTAATAATAAATTTCAAATGCATTTATATCTGACTTCAAAGTTAATTATAATTATTGAATTTTTCACAATATTACTGTAATATTTTTTTTAATAATCTTCTTCGTGAATATTATAGCTGAGGTTTAGATTATTATAAGTGATATCTCTCATTTATAATTAATGGATTTATATAGAACTCCATTTATAAGACAAATTTAATTCACATATGTAAAAAATTTGACACTATTTTAATCTAAAATTTAGGAAAGTTATATTATGATTTCATTATTTTTACTTTGGCTTAAATACCTTTTTAGTCCTCATTTTCGTAGTATTTATTGTGGATATTCCTCATTTAAACATAATGTTTAAAATGGTCATTATTTTGACCGAATGTTTAAAATAGTCCTCATTTTCGCAATTCGTGTTTTATTTTGTCCTTTTCTGTAACGTCGTTTAAATCATTAACGGAGTATTGTACAGGTGACACGGTTTGTATTAGGGTGTGTTACGTACTGTACAGGTGTGGTAATTAGATATTTGGGGATAAATAAGTGAGCTAGGGTTTTGGTAAGGAATGTTTGGGCAGTTGGTGAGTGTTGGCAATCTTGTTCCTCTATTCCCAATTGGTATTGCTGCAATCTTCTTCTTCCTGCAATCCCATTATATAGGTATGTTACGGTCTCAATCTTCTTCCTTTACCTCTGGTTGTAATCGTTGGAGGCAATCGTGTTGTATCACTTCGTGCACTATTGATGGTTCAACGAGAAATGGATTAACCCCGACTTGTAGTTGTTGAGAGATAGCAGCTTTGAGGATGACAAAAACTCCAAAGAATATTGGTAGAAAATTTTGGGTACAATCTGTTTTTATTTTTGTGTTAATAATAAATTGGTTTTAATTTTTGGTTTATTGATTTACAAAGTGATGGTTCCAATAATGTGGGCTGCAACTTTTTCAAATGGTGGTGTTGATGAAAAGGATGTCATAATCATGATAAAAATGAGGCAGATTAATGATTTGGAAAAGTCATTGAAGGTTGCTGAGGAAAGGCTGTAATTAGTAATAGGGTTCACTTGTGTTGTTATTGTATTATTCGTACTATTATTGTGTGTAATTTAAAGTCCAATATGTTTTGTACTATTGTTAAATGAAGAAATGAATTAGTTTGATTATTTTGATATTAGTCCCAACATGTTCAAAATGACATCTTAATCTGAGCATTGAAGTAAGTGATATTGATTTAAGCTTGGGAAAAATTAAATTGATCTAAGTCTGGAAGAAGTTAAATTCATAACATTAATTCATCCTCATCAAAATGCACTACATCAATGTTTAGCAAAAGTGAAATTGAATGAAATTTAAGGAAAGTCAAAATGCAGTACATCAATAATGAATTCTACATCATAAATTCCAAAAAATAACTAAGACGTTTGTAGCTGCTATCATGGCCTCCTCCTAATCTGTAATTTCATCCTAAACTGCTGAGATGGTTCTTCTGGTGTTGGTAGTGGTGTTGCTTGACTCTTCACTTCATTCCTTGGTGGTTGAGTTGTTTGAGCTTCAGCAGTTAGTGCATTCTAGCAGTTTGGGCATCTGGTGCAGTCTCAGCAGGTGTTACAGTCTGCTCATCCACATACTTATATGGGCAATTGTTCCTGTTATTCCAATCTGACGGCATATGCTACATTTTTTTCTATGACCTCCTTTGTTGATTTGTGTGTTATCCTTTCTCAACTCCCACTCTTCCAACCTCCTTTTTTTGTTGAGTCTTCCTGGTAAGATCCTCTTATGTGGTGGGTGTACGTCAGGGTAGGGAGTTCTTTCCCATAAGACTTTAACATTAACTGGAAAGATGATGGATTGATATATTTCTTCGTAGGATCTCCTGAAGCAAGTTGGTATGAAGTCCTCAACATTGACATTGATGAAATTCATTGCTGCAATAGCATGACAACAAGGGATAGCAGTCAGAAAAGCCATTTCTTACAACTGCAATGTTGAGCATCCACATTCATTGTGTACTTATCCATTTCTCGTTGAACCACCAACAATGCACGAAGTGATACAACACGGGTTCCTCCAACGATTACAACCTTACAACCAAAGGTAAAGGAAGAAGATTGGAACCGTAACATACCTATATAATGGGATTGCAGGAAGAAGAAGATTGCAGCAACACCAATCGGGAATGGAGGAATAAGATTGTCAAAACTCACCAACTGTCCAAACATTCCTTACCAAAACCCTAGCTCACTTATTTATCCCCAAATATCTAATTACCACACCTATACAGTACACGTAACACATCCTAATACAAACCGTGCCACCTGTACAATGCTCCGTTAATGATTTAAACGGCGTTACAGAAAAAGGACCAAATAAAACACGAATTGCGAAAATGAGGATCATTTTAAACATTCGGTAAAAATGATGACCATTTTAAACATTTTGTCAAAATGAGGATCATCCGCAACAAACACTACGAAAATGAGGACCAAAAAGGTATTTAAGTCTTTTACTTTCAATTTTTTTTTCTTCAATTTTTTTTTCTTGACATACTTTAATGTAGGTAATTAATTTTTTCGAAAGAAAAGATAAAGATACATTAGTCAATAACCAATCATAGTATCATTATCCAAAATTTTTAAAATAATAACTCTATAAATTTTAAACTCACATCTAGATTTTCTAAGAACAACTATAGACTATATAATTTGTGTCTTCCTCAAGAGACAACAATCACTGAAATCACTTGAAATATTTTCGATTTCAAAATCAACCTCTGCACTGGTCAATAAGATTTTACAACCAAAACCAAAAGTGGGATATTCTTCAACCCAAAATAAAATATTATAACAGAAAAAAATTATACAATTGTCATCAACTTTTACTTACTTAATGGCCACCGAGAGATGGAAAACCAGAAAGGTGGAAGAGATTCATCGCCCTTCAACAATAAAAGGAAAACTTTACAAATACAGTGCATATAGAGTATGGAAAACACACATATTTTCAATATTATATTTTTATAAACAATTATTTCACCACTTTCTTTTAATAATCAAATATTGTAGTTATAAGAACTAAAAAAATGTGAATGTTGACATCTAACATAAATACAATGTTTCTCACCAAAAGCACCTTCTTTAACAAAGATGTTGACTATAGTAGAAATTCCTCCCTTTAAGTAACAATCTTTTGAAACAGACATAATAATAATAATAATAATAATAATAATAATAATAATAATAATAATAATAATAATAATAATAGTAATAATATATTACACAGAAATGAGGAGTAGAAGGTATAGTGTGGTGGATTAATTTAGAGGACTCAAACACTTGTATTTCCTAAGGATGAATACAAAAGTATAGAATTGCTTTAAATCAGCTATTAAGAGTTTGTTTCACTGCACAATCATACTTCTTTGTTATTTCCCTTTTCTATTGGTGCCAACTAGTGCTATATGTCAATTTCCTTGCTTCTTACCTAATTATCACTGAAAAATTCTACACCTTATTTTTTTTCTACTTCTTCACTTGTGCCTCTTATATAGTGAATGTACAAAAGTAGGGAAAAATTTCTGCACTATTTCTTATTTAGAATAAAAAAGTGATTTAATTCAAAAATGAAATGTAGGCGACTGTACAATATTCAAAAGAAGAAAATTTTGATTATGTAGGTCAAAGTAAGATGCATGAATAAGGACCAGGTAAAAGAGAGAGACATCTACTACAAAAATAGAACTCTCAAAATTTGTTTATATATATTTATCTAAATTAAATAAATGGAAATATATTCTCGAAAAGGCAAGTTTCATTGCCTAAATAAAATAATATAAAAATACTATTATTTTGATACGTAACAAATTTTTACATACACTTCTCGTTTACTATTTTACTTTTTAAACTCCCTTTCTACTGTTATTTTTATTGATTTCAATTTTTTCAAGATTTTATATATAAGATATACTTCAACTCTTTTTTTTTCTATAGCTTATAGAAAAATATAGTATAGTTGTAGATAATATACTATTTAAAAAATATTTATAAATTTCATAAGTCATTAGACAATGTTCTCGACGAAGATTGGAACGCATGCACTATCTTTCATTGTTTTGAAAACATAGAATTTATAATTTTTTATTGTCTTTTGAAAACATATAAGTTATTTATTAGGATCTAAATAGGTAGCATTGTAATTCGTTGTCATCCAATACTAACAACATAGCAGATATTATATATCTCGATCTAAACATAGGTAAATGTTATATTTTTTCACTAAAAGATGTTGCAAGAAGTATCAATTGTCATACGATAAGGTTGAGTATGTTAAGTCACAATGGAATCGAAGTATTTAGAGGTATTACGATTTTAAGTAAAAATAGTTGTGCTCATAATAATAAATATAATTTTTTTTATTTAGAAATAAGTGTTCTATCCAACAATTAATATCAGAATGAAAATGAATTGTTAAGGAAAGATCGATAGATGTTGCATCAATTGTCATAATTTATAATTTCTATAATTTTTAAAATATTAACAACAATAACATAGAAAATAAATATTTGTACTATCTAAAATACTTTTGAATCTAGAGATGCAAATCAAATCCAACTTTGCATAGTGATGAAGTCAACTGTTTTTGTTTGTTTGTTTGAATACCAACCACAAAAACCACATACCTGGGGACCTTCCCACTTCCACACCCACTCAAAATATTTGATACCTTTTCCACTAAATTGATTTGATATTTTGTGTGCACTTCCCTATAAATATTTTTAAAAAAAGCAAAATCTTCTTCACAAATTAAAATTAACTTGTTTACGAATTGAAAATAAACATTTTAAAAAACTACATGAAATTTTTTTATATCAATTGATGTATTAATTAACTTAACTACGCCATGCTATGCTATGCACACCAATAAACAGTTGTTCCTCTCCCATTACTTTGTTGGTCTTTTATATAATTTATTTTCCTAATAATAGAATAAAAATTGTAACGTTATTTTCGTATGCAAATAAGAAAGCTCTTTTACTCTTTTTGTCTTTTTTCTTTCTTTACTATGATGTATAACCTCGACAAAATTGCATCCAATTCGTTCATACAAGTCAAGAACTTAAATAATATATACGCCACGTATCATATTGTATTTTCACACGGTTTTCATGAGATTTTCTTTTATTTATTTTTATATATTTATACACACACTTTAGAATATTATTAAACTTTAAAAATTATGTGGAGAGGATGTAGAACAATTTATATATCACTTAATTACAAATTACTATGCAAAATAAGTCTGTTAACTTTTATAATAATGATATATATGGAAGCATGTCCATTTCAGTTTGTAAGGTAAAATATGTTTTTTGAAACAAATTTAGTATGTTTAGTAAATCTAACAAAGAAGTATATGATTTCTATTAAAGAGCTCTATGTAAATTTTGAAATTTGTTGTTTAAAGTTACGATATTATTTCAAATGAGTTGTAGTTTTCAGCTTTATCTATAATTAATAATTTTATTATTTTAAACACAAAAACTAATTACTATATATAATGATTCCTATTGGCTTCCATTAATGTGTTAAAATCTTCCTTGCACGTGGGTAGGTTTGGAAAAACACTTTCGACATTAAACTTAATAAAAACTTAATAAAAAGTACATATAAAATATAAAAGAATAAATTTAATACTCAATTAATTAATATATATTAATAAAGAGTCAAGCCTTTTATAATTAACTTTTTTATTTTAAAATATAAATATTAACTTATTTTTTATTGGTTAATGAAAGCATTGCATGATTAAGTTTGACATGTTTGATAAACAGATAAACAGAGGAACGGAGTGGGTCCTCAGAGTTTGGTTTACATTATATCCATCTTTCTTTTTCATTAGGGATGGTATTTTTAGGTTTACAAAACTTTTCGTGTTTCAATGCGATTAATCATTAATCATTAATCATGCATCACATCTTAATTTCCTTAGAGCCCTTAATGAAACAAAATAATATATTATATTTGAAATAAGTGAAATATTGTATTGTAAAATAAATGAAAGTATAAAAAAGATTTAAATAAGAAAATAATAATAATAATAATATATTTTGTAAATTACAAAAATATATAATCACTTATCGTGATATATAATTGAATGTGTAAATTTTAGTCCAGGACGTATTCGATTTTGTAAAAATTTCAAAGCCTAAATTGTACCTAAATATGCTTCCTAACCATTTATCGTTCTTCCCCCTTCTATCCTTTTCTACATTTCTTCGAGACTACCAAAGTCAAATTACATATATGAACATAAGAAATATATTTTGTTTGCATAAAAGGAAGAAAGATATTAAATAAAAAAATACTTTAATTCATTGAAACACAAAGTGGTCTCAATAAAAAAATATTATCCAAAGTAGTTATAAAAGAAAGATAGACAGATTAGTCTCAATAATTTATAAAAAATATTGACATGACTTCGAATATATATAATCTCAAATGTGCTAGTATTTATTTTTGAATACTTCACACCAATATCACGTTCTAAAAATATATACTAATAAATCATTCAATTATCAAAGGTGTGACGAACATAGTAATAAATAAATAAAAAAACTCACAAATGCATTATGATAAGATTTGTAGTTATAAATGATATCTTGATTAAAACTTAATTATTAGTGTTAAATCTTTCACGATTATTTTCATCATGTTAAAGTTATTGTGTGTGTTTTTTGTAAGTATTATGATTTGAAATTGGTGTGTGTGAAAGTGGTCCAAAACTGTGTTTGCTAATGAGCCAAAAAGCTAAGACTGAGGATGCCACAAATGCTACATCGAAGCCTCGCTTGTTTCTGCCACTTTCCTTCACACAACATGTTTATAACAATTTAGAAGCCATGAAATCAATGGATAAGTAGATAAGATCATTTTCAACTCTTTCTCCTTCTTTCACTTTTTTCCCACTTTTGCTCAGACATTTCACCCCACTTACTCATCTTCCTAACCTTCTTCCTCTTTCTATTTTCCACAACCTTACATTCCCGCCAAATTAAAATTCAATCACAAACAACTAAAAAACACATTACGCCATTTCCAATTCAAAATGTTAAAACATCTTATTTATTTATTTATAGGGTTAAATATGTTTTTATCTCTTAATTTACAGTAAATTTTGAAATTAGTTCATTTCGAAACTTTGAACCAATTTAATCCTTATTTTTTTTAAATACGTGAATTTAGTCTTTTTAATTAAATTTTTGTTAAATTTTCTCATAAAATCTTCTATACATTTCCAAATGAGAATCCTAGACATAAAACAATGTAGTGGGGATGGGGCTCCACGGCTTCTTGTTGACACTCTCTCAAGGCAAATCAAGATAGGCACATCTTCATCATTCACTCAAAATTTATGTATAGTCAGGTCCATTTCTGGCATGCTCATTTGCGCCTAATAAGTTAAATACATATATAAACAAAGAAATTGCCAAAGCATTTCTCTCCATGCAATTTTGTGATTTTTAATTAATAATAAAATTGTATTACATCCTTTTTCACAACTACTACAAGGTTTATGTTGTTGGGAATAAATACAATAATTTCTTAAAAAAATTTAGTAAAATAATCTCACTCTTTTATATAAATATTTTATTGTGAATAAAAAATGAAAGAGGTGGCTTTGATCCCATGGTACAGATAAGAAAAAGGTAAATAACAAAACCTTAGACGAAGAAATTAATGTGAAAGTTGGAATTATCGGTGAAAGTGAGGCATGAGATTTGTGCACATGTATGGATGCGACCTCAGCCATTTGCAGACAAAGAGTGTAAGAGGATAGGTTCGATGATGGCTTGGATCGGATAAAATTTAAATTTAAATTAATAAAATTTAAATTTATTGGAGTGATCAAAATAATTCATCTCCAAAAATTCCATATAATCTAAGATAATCAATGGATTAGTGAAATAGGAGTTTATGTTGAATTAATTTTCTTTTTTATTTTAATTTGTATGATATCAAATATCCACTGATTTGAACCGAAGACCAAATATGAGCACAGGGATAAGCCTCATAAAAAAAAAAGAATTAAAAAATGTTGAGGCAGAATCTGAACAGTGAGAAATAGATTCCGATTTGTGATTTCTTATTTTACATTTGGTGGCAGTTGCTTGATGCCACACACTTCCCTGAATGGGTCCTACGTTAGCTACTTTCTGTGTGTCTGTTGTGTCTGTGCTGTTTTCTTTCACCTGTTTTTCCCTCTGCCACAACTTACTTATTACTTACCCTCTTTTGCCTTTACTTTAACAGTGTTGTGTGAAAGTTTGGTATGAAAATCAGGGATTTGATGGAGTGAAAACTTTTGTTACACTTCATTCTGTTTCCAATTTTTGTTTTGTCTTAATTGGGTCAATTCATGGATGTCACATCCTTCGCGATTTCTTATCTGCTTCACATCCACACATATTCTATTAAAGGATCTTCTGCTCTATCACTTTCTCACAAATCATTCTTCATCATCTTCTTCTTCTTTGCTACTTCTTATTATGTTAATCGATTCATGCTCCTCATTCTGCACCAATCTCCCTCTACAGGATTAAACCTCGTTTTTTTCACATTCTACATTTTTTCCTTTTATCTTAAACCTTCATACAAATATAATGTTTCTATGGAGAGAAAAATAATAATAAGACTGGTGACAAAAATAAATAAAGGATGAGAGAATCTCAGGTTAGTTCTTATTAAGATCAAACTTGCACCTGTGAAATTCAGGATAACCACCGTGCAATCACTATAAAAATCTTTAATTAATAACTAATTTTAGTAATTAAAAACATGTTTAAAAACTAATTTTTTTAATTAGAAATCTATTTAGAAATCTATTTTTTTAGTAGGTAAAACTTTTAAGTGACTAATGTCAGTGATAAGTTAGAGATCAATCTATAATATAAACTTTTATGGTATATTCAATAATCTCACGTTATTAAAAATTTGAGGTCAAATACAATTTAAATATTTCTGCTTCTCACAATTCACTAATATATTTCTTAATAATAAAATTGTGATAGAACTTCATGCTTTAAAATGAATAATATATTAGGAATGTGATGATTAATCCTGATAATGTGGTCAGAATATAAATTAACTCAATGTAAAAATTAATTATAATTATTTTATTTATTTTTGTTTATAAATTGATAATTATTTTATTATTATTAAAATTAATTATTATTCAGAAATTTTCTAATAAAATTGTTCATTATTAAAGATTTTGCAGTAACAAGTGTTCTGATTCTGGAAATTTATAAAACACTTGAGTTTGATTTGAAGTGGAAAATAATAAAGTTGACTACCGTAGGCAACAAAGTTATTGAATTTATTGATTATGGTTAATGATGATGCTTAATTACAAGCCTAGCTACAGACTCATGGAAGTTTTTGTTATCAAAAGACTACAGGTCATGGAAGGAATTGACCTGAGGTTGATCTTGTTACTGGGAATTTCTTAAGATAATCTATTAACAATATGTTTTTCATCATATATATATATATATATATATATATATATATATATATAATATAAAAAGTATGGACAGGGATATGTAATCTTTTAGACATTTCATCATTTATGTTAAATTATTATAAATTTAATACTTAAGTTCATAAATAAAATATTATAAGTTTTATTGAACATTTAAAGAAATAGTAAAAAAAAATACGTAAATTAAATTATATAAAAAAAATAAAAAATACGATAAATTGTCTAAAATAAGTTATTGAAACAATTGAAGAAAATTATAAAATACTTAAATATAATAGTTGAGAATTGTAACCAGCTCTGTTCCTTATGACTTATCTGTATGTTTATATAATATTAATTTTAAGTACTCATAATAAAAGTATAATATTTATAATTTCAATTTTATTACACATAATAAAAGTATAAAATCATCTTTAAGTACTCACAACCCTATGATAAATTTCATTTAATTTCCACCATTAATAATCTCGATATTTAATATCCATACACTAACAAAAAATGTTTTTTTTTAGACATTTTACATTTATTGTATTTATAAATATGTGAATTTATGTATGTTAAAAAACAATATACCTAAATTATTTTTATTTTATTTTTTAAGATTTGTACCAAATATCTTTTTATTCTTCTCATCATTCGTCTTTTCTTTCTTTGCATTGTTTTTAATCTTTTTCTTGTTCTTTTCACTAGTATAGTATAGTAAAGGAATATTACATCGAAATTGATGTTGTATCAAACGATGTAATAAGTGAAAGATATATTACATCATATGTAAAACCCAATGTAATATCTCATAGTATAACATCGGTTAAAAAAATCAATTTAATTGAGAAAGTTGATTTGATGTGGATATTATATCGATTGTTCATGAAAATCGATGTAATATCTTGTATTGTTTATATTAAATACATTACAAGTTATTCTAACTTCTGAACCAAAAAAACTTGTAAATTTACACAAATTTCAAAGCACACAATTGAAATACTTGATGTTTAGTAATGATACTTAAACATCAATATATGTCCTAAGGTACAATAAAGTACTCTTGTAGTAATCTTCTTCATAAATAATTACATATCAAAATATGAAAAGAAGAATTTCCCTTGTTTGGAAGTTTTGTTGCAGTTTTGATGTAAGAAGTCATTATCTGCAAAATAAGGAAATTTTTATGCATCGGTTGAGACAACCTGAAATCAAAGATCTTGAGTCTCTATCTACAAATTGATATAGAGTCACAAATGGTAGTTTTTCTTCTTCTTCCTCTTCTACTTCTTCTCTTTTTTCTCCTCGTTCTTTTTAACAGATCAAAAATATTAAATATCTAAAACTCATAAAAGAATAAATAAACCCATATATACATGTTTCATCATAACGCACATACCAAATATTCATCTTCATGCACAAGCCAAAATCCAAAAGGAATAAAGCATAAAGTTTTGTTACGTTCATACATCATCATGCAAAAGCCAAGTTCAAGAGAGGAGACGAAGAATATCAACCTCAATGTCGAAAATAATCGGTGGAAATAATGTTTTTCAATGTCTTGAACACCATAAAGAAAAAAAAAAACTTTAAGCAACAATAAAGGCCCTACGGAGGTCACAACCCTCGTCGTTGTAGTTGGCAAGGGGTTTTGTGCATGCTTTGTGAAGGAAAAAGTGGAAAAGAAAGTGCCTCTAGGATTTTTTAAAGAGTTTTTACGTTTTACCCCTTTCCGTCAAACATAAATTTTGACTTTTACGTATGAGCCCTTGAGAAATAAACATAACTTTATGTTTGACCTTAGAGGGTTAGATGTAAAAATATAAAATTACATTGATTTTTAGATGTAAAAATAAAAAATTTACATCTAATAGAAAGAGATTAGACATAAAAATTGACAAATTGCTTATAAAAATGTCATGGTACATCTTTTACATCTGATATTTGTTGGTCAGACGTAAATAGACAGATGTAATAAATCATTTATATGTTAATGATAATGAATAATTTGATTTTGTGATTTTTTGTAGGCAACTATTATTTACCGTAATTAAAACTATTAAATATTTTTTATTGAAAACAAGATAACGAATTAAAAAGTAACTTAACAAATACTAAACATAATATAATAATTAATTATTTCTATAAAATTGAAATAGATAATTATAAGTAGGCTTAATTTTTTCATTAGTTCTTGTTTTTGTCAAGGAGTGTCAAGTCGATCTTCCTTTTTCTTCGTATGATTTTTTTAATCTGATTTAATTTGATTATGATTTTCTTAAAAGTAATTCAATTTGTTATTTGTCGTTTGTTTTTCACAAACGGAGTCAAAGTTAGTATCACAAGTCACTTTGTGTTATTTTTTTATAATTTGTATTTTAATTTTTTACATTTGTTTTAATTTTTATTTTTTTACATGTGTCATTTCATACTTATGTCATGTGATAGAGTCTAACATGATTGTAATAGTGTGATGTGATAGTGTCACGTGAAAAGAATCTCAATTTGGTTCCTACATTTATTTTTTAGATTTAATTTAGTCCTCATTTTTTGTAAAAATGACACAATATTGTTCCTCTTTCAATTGAGGCAAAATTTATTTTTTGCATAAATCTTACGTAGATATTTTTATTCAAATTGACATTTTTATTGAATATTTTTAGATATACTTTTAAATTAACTTTAAAATCTATACGAAGTATTTAGGACAAGTCACATGGGTGAACTTATATGAAGTTAATACTAGAATCTTAAGAAATTATATTATTCAACTTGTTGATTTTATTTTGTTCATGTATTTTTTGGTTATATGATTTCTTTTCCATTTCACATTAGATTTAATAATCACATTCAAACTCTAACTAATATGATTTTAAATAAATTTATATAGATTTTAAAGTCAGTTTAAAAATATTACCAGAAATAAAAAATAAAAATGTCAATTTTAGTAAGAATATCAATTTAAGGTTTATACAAAATCTAAATTGAGTCTCAATTTAAAGAGAAACAATATTACCCTATTTTTGTAAAATTTGGTACTAAATTGAATTTAAAAAACAAATGTAGGGACTAAATTGAGACTATACATGTGACACTATTACATCATACCGTTATTGTCACATTACACTAATCGTATCACATGGCACAATTTTAAGGTAACTCGTGTAAAAAAAATTAAAAAAATTAAAAAAAAAATCACAAATGAACACAAAGTTGTGAAAAAACTAATGGAACAACCAAAATGAATCAACTTTAAAAAATCAGAACCAAATTGAATGAGATTAAAAAAGATTATGACCAAATTGAAAAAAAAAAAAAAAAAAAAAAAAAAAAAAAAATATTAAAAAAAAAAAAAAAAAAAAAAACTAGATGACCGACTAGACACTTTTAAACAAAAATAAGGACCAATGAAATAAAAGTCTTATGAGTAAAACCAAATAAAGAATAATAATATATGTTAAAATATAAAGAGTAACAATGTAAAAATTATTAAATCAGTTATGAGTTAAAAGTTAGTTTAAATAATTTAGTTTGTAAGTTATAAACTATAAACTTTTAAAATAAAAAACTTTCGGTTAAATATGTTTTTGGTCCGTTAACTTTTAATGAAAATTAAAATTAGTCTTTCTCTGAAACTTTTGACCCAATTTCGCCATTCAACTTTAAAAATAGGTGAATTTAGTATTTTTAACTAAATTTTGTTAAGCTTATTCAACGTTTCAAACTAGTTTCTCAATAGCTAAAATGCTAACATTAAAGCCAACATATATCAAACGGTGTAAACAACTCAAATGTTATCATAAAACACGTTTGAAACGTCAAATCAATTTGACAAATTTTGGTTAAAAGGACTAAATCTACACATCTCTAAAGTTGAGAGACTAAAGTGCCCAATGTTTCAAAGAGGGACTAATTCTAATTTTTGTTGAAATTTAAGTGACCAAAAACATATTTAACAAAAAACTTTAAAATATTTAACGAACATTCTTACGATGTGTTGGCCAAATTAATTTATAAATTAGTTAAAAAAACTAGTAACTAATTTGTTGATCCTTAAAAGTTATTCTAAATACATGTAAAATATAAGATTATCTTTTATATATATATATATATATATATATATATATATATATATATATATATATATATATATATATATATATATATATATATA
>Ga0214544_1000352_pt1 | contig 80462 bp, 52 predicted proteins | sample CNSS3metaG_FD_160074 | JGI IMG/M metagenome (GOLD analysis project Ga0214544, IMG submission 160074) | Root nodule microbial communities from cowpea collected in UCLA plant growth center, Los Angeles, California, USA - CNSS3 | ecosystem: Host-associated > Plants > Roots > Nodule | place: USA...
ATATAATACTAAAAAAATATTATTAACACAAATATTTTAGTTTTATAATAATCAATAATTTATTATTAGTAATATATAAACATTATTTTATAAATATTTAATATATGCTATGTTAATTAAATATTTTCATGAAAAGTGAAACATTTTTTTAAAATATATTTGACATATTTTTAGTTTTTGTAATATAATTATTGTGACATTTTTTTAATTTTGTCACTGTTGTTATAAATAGTAATTGTGACAAATAAAAAGTTAATCACAAATAAAATATAAATATATATAGTGATAAAATTTATATTTGTTACTATATTTTTGTCACAAAAACTCATTTGTTGTAGTGAATTGACTTAATGTAAGTGATTATTAAAATGGATGTTTCAACTGAACTTGGACATGAGTAGTAAAATTAATACAAAACACACAATGAATTCAAATGAAAATGTTTAATTTAATAAGTAACTAACTTTAAAACAAAAAAAAAATTACATGTTTAAAGTAAAGATCAATTGACAAAAGGGACTACAAATTTATTTAAATGTGACATTAATCTAAATGAAATTCCAAAGTCTTTACAACGTAAAATGTATTATTGAAAGGAAAAATCTGAACTGGCTCATGTATATATTTGTTTTCACATATCCTGGACAAACAACACTAATGCAGAATGATGGGTACTTCTTCAACAATAAATCTATTAATTGAATCATATAGTTATATATCTGATTGCAAACACAATGACAACAAATGACAATGATATTTTCAAAAGTTAAGCATTCAATTTGGTGGTACAATTGAGCTAACAAAGTGAGTGACAAAAGTTGATTGGTGGTATCAGTTCATCCCATTCACATCCCTCCCTCTTCCCATGAAACATTTACTTCAATTTTTTAGATTTTAATGATTTTTTTTAATACACTAATAAAGTTATAATATATTACTTAATGACGAACAAAATATTAAACTAATAATAATAAAATTTTAAAATAGATCTTGTATCTTTTGAACTTCAATATATGTTGGATGATGATAAAAAAAATTTCATGATAATCACATTAAATTTTTATATTATAGTAAATAAAATTTGTTAATACAATTATATTGACAAAAGTACAGTATGATTCAAAATGAGTTAAAAGATAAAAAATAATTATATCAAATATATCAAAATAGTATTTTACATAATAAAAATAAACAACAAATAAAAATATTAAACAATGTGTGTTTTATAAACAATCTGAGAGACTATTGAATGAAATCACACAAAGGAAAATAAATATATAAATAAATGTATCAACATAGTCAATGATTGAGAAATAACGAAAATTGTTGTAGTGAAATAAAAGAGTTATTCAAATGAAAGAAAAATTAATAATAATAGAGGAAAGAAGATAAATTTTATGTATTACCTAGTCATTAAAATGTTATAATACTAAACACTTAAATTGAGAGAGTTAATCATTCTCATGTCACGTTATAGAAAAATATACAATAAATAAATAAATAAAGTGTAAAGAAGATTGACATGAAGATTGTTAAAATGTGTAAAGGACTACCACTTGAAACAATGTGAAGTCTATTATACAACAAATCATCCGTTTCTGAATGGGAAACCTTGTTCCAAAGCGAAATATGAGAATTTTCTAAAGAGCATTGTGATATTATCCCTGCTTTAGCATTGAGCTATATCCACCTTCCTTCTCATCTGAAGGCTTGCTTTGCTTATTGTGCCTTGTTCCCCAAGGATTATGAGTTTAAGAAGGAGCATTTGATACAATTGTGGATGATCGAAAATCTCGTACGTTTTCGTCAACATAGTAAGACTCCAGAAGAAGTTTGTCAACAATACTTCAATGATCTACTATCGAGGTCCTTCTTCCAACAATAAGGTGAAAAGGTAGAAGTATTTGTGATGCATGACCTTCTAAATGATTTGGCAAAATATGTCGGTGGAGACATATACTTTAGGTGGGAAGTTGATCAAGTCGAAAAGATACAAAATGTAACTCGTCATTTCTCCATTGAACTTGGTGACAACAAATATTTTGATGGGTTTGGAACTTTATGTAACACAGAAAGGTTACGTACATTTATGCCAACAAGTAAAAGAGTGAACGATTTTGGCTATCGCTGGCATTGCTATATGTCAATACATGAATTGTTTTCCAAGTTTAAGTTCTTACGAATCTTATCTCTATCTTATTGTTCTGACATTATAGTGGTACCTGACTCTGTTGGCAATCTTGGACAACTCCATTTGTTAGATCTCTCTGGTACTGCCATAAGAAAACTATCTGAAAAGATATGTTCACTATCCTACTTGCAAATCCTGAAGTTGAACTACTGTACACATTTGCAGGAGCTACCCTCAAATTTGCATTTACTAACCAATTTGTGTCGGCTTGAATTTATATATACTAAAGTGAGAAAGGTGCCACCACATTTGGGAACGCTGAAGAATCTTAAAGTAGTAATGAATTCCTTTAATGTTGGCCATAGCCGGGAGTTCGGTATTCAACAGCTAGGAGAACTCAACTTTGATGGAAGTCTATCAATTGGAGAGTTGCAGAATATTGAGAATTCTCTAGATGCATTAGAAGCAGATTTGAAGAATAAAACATGCCTTGTGAAGCTAAAGTTGCGATGGGATCGAGGAGGAATGGGAATTCTATTGATTCAAGAAAAGAAGGGGAGGTAATTGAGAATCTGCAACCTCCCAAAAACATAAAGAAGTTGTCAATCTTTAGCTATGGTGGCAAACATTTTCCAAATTGGTTCCTGGAAAATTCATTGTGGAATATGGTGTCCCTAGTGTTGGATGAATGTGAATCTTGCCAACATTTACCACCCGTTGGAATTTTGCCATTTCTCAAGGTCTTAAAGATTATAAAACTTGATGGGATAGTGAGTATTGATGCTACTTTTCATGGGAACAACTCTTGTTCATTTAAATCCCTGGAAAAGATGATTTTCTCCAATATGAGACAATGGGAAAAATGGGAATGCCAAGCTGTCATAGGTGCTTTTCCATGTCTTCAAAGTCTTTCCATAAAAAATTGTCCCAATCTGAAAGGACAACTGCCAGATCAACTTGTTGTTCCTTTGAAAACACTACAAATTACTAACTGTGAACAACTTGAAGGGGTCTACATCTTGAACTACAAGGATGTGGAAAGGTTTTGTTTGATTGGGCAACAATGAAAAGATTCAAACTGGGTGGGCACAACATGGAAGCATCATTGATGGAAATGGTTGGGCATATCATACCTCACAATTCTATTGAGCACTTGGAGATTCATTCATACAATTTGAGCGATTGTCCAATCAATGATGATTCTATCTCTCTATGGACTTTTCCACTGCATTTCTTTTCAACACTTAGGATGGTTGTTCTCAGACGGTTTGGTAATCTACATATGATTTCACAAGATCACACTAATAATCATCTCCTGGATCTGACCATCAAAGAGTGCTCTAAATTTGAATCATTGCCTGCAAATATGCATATGCTGCTTCCATCTCTCACGAGGCTATGCATATATGATTGTCCAAGACTTGAGACATTCCCTGACGGAGGTTTGCAATCAAAACTAAATTTCATGAAACTCAAGAATTGCTCCAGACTTGTTGGCTCATTGAAAGGAGCTTTCGGAGACAATCCTTCTCTAAAAAGCTTGTGGATTGAAAAACTGGATGCAAAATCTTTTCCTGATGAAGATATGCTTCCACTCTCTCTTACTTCTCTAACCATATCTAATTGTCCAAATCTAGAAAAACTTGATTACAAGGGTCTCTATCAACTCTCATATCTCAAAAGCCTGAGTCTTTGTCACTGCCCAAACCTCCAACGCTGACCAGAGGAGGGTCTTCCCAAATCAATTTCAGGTCTTGAAATAGACGATTGTCCTTTGCTCGAACAAAGTTGCCAGAGATCAGGAGGCAAAGACTGGGAAAAGATTGCTCACATTCAAAAACTGTATATAGGAGAGTGATGTTGTTTCTCTGTATGAATTTGTGTATGACGTTAGGTTATTTATTGTTGGATCAGACATTCCACTCTTGAATTTTGTTTCACAAATTCTTACTATAAATTATTGTCATTGATAACTAATTTTGTATACATTGTTTGATAATTTATATAGTATACTTCTGGACACATAATTGTTCTTCTATTGTAAAAGTTTAATATTATAGTTAGAACATATGGTTTTAGCTCCTTAGCTTTGTAGTGAGTAAATATGAATTTAATGAGTAACAATCTAGGTTCCTTCGATTAGTGGAGGTTATGACAAGAATATATCCTTCTCATGGACAGTCAGTGCCATGTGCTCACATGGATGAAATCATCAAATATTTTCTCACTGGCATTGGGCAAATGTTGAGCATTACTCAGGTGACTGGCTATTATCACATGAAAATAATACAACAACAAATGATTTGTAAGCATATTTACATTATCAAGCAATAAGCAGCAGGTAATGATAGTATAAGTATCTGCAGAAGAATAATGCATTACACTAACAGAGTAAATGTTCTGTTCCACTTCTTAACAGATTATGTTACCCTCATTTCTCTTATGTTTTAAAGTTAACTACTGGAAAAGTACAAAACCAAATGGCTCAAAATAGGGAGGGCATTATAATTTGAATCAATTATTCCCTACCATCTTTTCAATCCTGTCACTGCAAACCAAATTACAATAACTGTGTATTTTAGTTACATTTTTTAATGCCTGAACAATTTTTTTCTCTGTCATGGGGTCAAATATGTTGGTAAAGGGCATGTGGATGTGATCTTCATACCATCTAACTTGAATTTGTTTTGTCTTTCTTACTATTGTAAGTTCAACAAAATGTGTAAACTTCAAGGGCCAAAGGCTTACGTCAGTGTTTTGGCTACCTCAACCGAAGATACTATGAACTAAGTGTTCATTACTGAAGACTATTTTCTGTAAGTGTGGATTGCTATGTTTTCATCAAACAGAAGCCTTGTTTTCTCTTTTCTATTCCATTGGTAAACCCAAGAAAGGTACGTTCCTTTCACTCCCCCAACCATCCTCCATTCGATTATTGTATCACAAGGTTCAATTTTTTTCTGAGGGCAAACTGATATAGAAACTATTGACCTGCATACCTTCCTTGTGTTTGGTTGAATGATGTTCTTCTTTTGTATCAGTTAAATAGTTTGTTGAGTCAGTAACTTCTGCACATTTCAATTTGGAAAGGCTATTTGCTAGATGCCAATCTTCAAACATGTTGAACACACTACAGAATACTTGGCATAGACTGGTATTATGGTGTGTAATGTTTTCTTTTGCCAATGATAATGATGGAGATTTATTGGATGAACTTGGGAAGAAACGTGGGTAAATATACAGTAAATGATTTGTGTTTGTTATTTAAGCTAGAAGAAGTAATTTCAAAGTATGGTTTAAGTTGTTGTTTGAGGGTTTAGAGTGTAATGTAATATATTTCTCTTAATGACAGAGACGGTCAAAGTCTGGACCCTTTTAAGCATTTCACACAATATAAAATATTATTCACATGAAATATCTAAACTGTTAATTATAATTCTTCAAACATTACATACAAAAATTGGGAAAAGATTGTTCACATTCAACACCTAGGTATATAAACTACTTTTCTCTTTTGTTTTTAATAGTAATGCATTTGGTGGGCTACAATTTATTTATTTTTTTAATTTGTATCAACTACTTTTCTCTTTAGTTGGTAGTCCTACACAAAAACTTCTATTAGATTAGATTAGATTATGTTTAAAATAAATTCTGCTATACCATATATGTATCTATAACAGACTTAAAATTTCAAGTACTCCACATTAGAATTACGAAATATAAAGTACAACAGTTGTAAATAAATTTTAAGTTTCTCATATACTTTTTTATTTTTATTTTTAATATTTACTAAACTATTTTTGTAAATAAAGAAAGAAACTGTGCATTATTGAGTGAGTATATAATATTACAAGAGTATATACACACAACTAACCTTAAGAGCCAAAAGTAAATGAGCCTAAAACATGAATATATGCTAACATTCCCTCAATCTCATAATGCTATGGCTAAATGCATTGAGAGTTTATCAAATAAAAAACGAAAGCGTAAAACAAAGTGCGGCTTGGTAAATATATTTGCAATCTGTAGAACTGAAGAAACGAAAGGTAAAGATATAGTGCCAAGCTAAAGATGATGACGAGTAAAATGACAATCTGTTTCAATATGCTTGGTGCGCTCATGAAAAATCGAGTTGCGCGAACAATATGAATAACACTTTTATTGTCACAATATAGAGGCGTAGGATCTTTCAAATAAACACTTAAATCTGCAAATAACCAGCACAACCAAATAACCTCACAGGTAGTCAAAGTCAAAGCCATTGTTTCTTATTCTAGAAACACAATCCTAACATTAATAACAAATAATCAGCCGTAATACAGAATAAAATTTAACATTTCCTAAAATAAATTAATCAACAATTCTGATAGAAAATTTCCTTATGAATTATTATATAGGAAGCCTCCTATACCTATCTAAATTTCAAGATTTTCGGTTCTTTGTGTTTTCCTTCAAGTTTAGAAAATAATAGAATTAAACTTGAACCAAGATCTAGAAAATGTGTTTTCCTTTATTATAAAACTAGTACTAAAGCATATATGCTTTTGGATGCTAAGAACGGACAAATTTTTATAAGTAGGAATGTCATATTTTTTGAAAACTGATTATTTCAAATAAGTAATTATTTCATATCTATAAAAGGGGTGAATTGTTGCATGTCTTTTTAGACCACCAACGAAAAGAGAAAAGTAGTTGATTTTCAGCATCACTTCTCTTTTGGAGAGCACTTGTATATCTTCTATAAGAGATCCTCTGCATCAAGGACAGCATTTTTTACCATAAACAGTGCAATGCAGGGTTAATGTTGCAATGAAACGGGAAATAAGATATTTCATCAACATTTTCTTCTTCCGTGGTTAGTCAACTAATAATTTTAGTCTTCCCCACATCACAAACTTCAACAGCTGTATTCCAATTATAAATGAGTTGCAGATGACATCAATTTTCCAGAGACCAAGTAGGTCGGTGATAATCGAATTGTATCGTTTGAGTGGTTACATTCTTAATTAAAAAGAGTTGCACTATAACTAATGATTATAGCTTTTGGTCTGATGATAAACGCTCGATCCTAACAATTATAACAATTATACGCTCTATGTAATTTCTTTTTTGGAATTTTATATATTCTGGTATAATTTACATATTTAAGATGGCAGAGTGCATGTATACTGCTATCATCGTGAAACAACTTAATCAAGTAAACAAATACTTCCCATGAATGTCAATACATTTTATCATCCAATATATTCTAGTGCTTGTAAAATGTAGGTTCCTTCTAGTTTTGGAGATACAATGCTAATTAATGAAAGAAAAAAATATCACAAGAGGCATGCTATTATCAAAGTAACTCACAATGCTAATTGAGTATCTTCATTCTCTCTTAATCATCGTTTATACCATTCAAAACTTAAACAGCTATGTGTCGAATTGATCACAGATCCATCTCTCCGCTTCTGATTCAAACGCCTAAATGACAGAGGAACTAGATACATTAAGCCAAATCTATTACCAATATTTACAGCATAGGTTATGATATGAAAGAGAAAACACACATCCATTATTACGATAAAAATAAGTTAAAGGACTAAAAAACAAATTTAAAGTATAAGTTAAAAGAAACCCTATAATATTAAACACAAAGTATAATAGACACTTGAGTTTTACAGCTATTACATTTTATATTTTCTAATTTAATTGAGAATTAATAAGTACGGTGTTAAAAATAGGAAAATGATTTATATACACTAAAGAGATGTATTAACATTTAATCTTAATTTTGAAAAAGAATAAAAATGATAAGTTAATAAGTTATATGATTTGAGAAGAAGAAAAATCAAATAACGATAGGTTTATATGCAATGTGAATTTTATGGAAGGAGTGAATTGTTAAAAGATTTTTTCAGGACAACTAAGGAAAAAGAAAAGTAGTTGATATGCACTTAAAAGAAAAATAAATTGGCCTACCAAATAAGTAGTTAGTATAAATTGATATATTGAATGTGAGCAAGCTTTTCCCGGTCTTCGCCTCCTCTCTGGCAACGCTGTTTGAGCAAAGGACAATTAATTATTCTAAGATTCGAAATTGACTGGGGAAGACCCTGCTCTGGTAAGCATTGGAGTTTGGGGCAGTATTCAAGAGTCAATGATCGGAGAGATGAGAGTTGAGAAAGCCCCTTATAGTCTAGTTCTTCTAGATTTGGACTATCAGTGATGGTTAGATGAGTAAGAGAGGGTGGAAGCAAACCTTCATCAGGAAAACCTTCTGCATCCAGTTTTGATATCTCCAAGCTTTTCAAAGAAGAACTGTCTGTGAAAGCTCCTTTCAATGACCCAACAAGTCTAGAGCAATTAATGAGTTCCATCTCTTCTAGTTCTGGTGGCAAACCTTCGTTAGGCAACAACTTAAGTCTTGGACAGTCTGTTATCTGTAGCATCCAGAGAGATGGAAGCAACACATGCATGTTTGCAGGCAATGATTCTAGTTTAGGGCACTTACTGATTATTAGATCTTCGAGATCATGATGAGCTTGATCAATTGAAATCATTTGCAGATTGCCAAACCCAGAGAGAACAAGTTTTGTGACTGTTGGGAAGGAATCTAGTGGAAAGGTCACCAGAGGTGTTTTAGAGTCATCACTGATTGACTCTTCAATTTCCAACTCATCAAGAGTGTGGGACCCATCCCTTTCAGAGAATAATGCTTTCATGTGGTGCCCACCCATTCTAAACCATTCCATTGTAGCCCAATCCAACTGCACCTTTCCATAATCATGTAGTTGTAATTCTAAAGCCCTGGGAGCGAAACCCTCAAGTTGTTGGCACTCTCGAATTCTTAGTTTTTTCAAAGGAACAAGTAGCTCTGGCAGCTGTCCTTTCAATTTCGGACAATCCTTTATAGAAAGAATTCGAAGATTTGGAAAAGCACCTGTCACAGCTTGGCATTCCCATTTTTCCCATTGCCTCGTATTGGAGAACTCCAACCTTTCAAGGGATTGAAATGACGAAGAGTTATTCCCATGAAAATCAACATCAATGCTCACTATCTCATCAAACCCTGAAATATCCAGGTACGTGGCAAAAGACCAAGCGGAGGTAAACGTTGGCAAGATTCACATCCATCCAACTCTAAGGACGGTTTACAAACAAGTCTTTCTGGATAAACACTTTTTGTATTTAGATTTGTTGTGTGTTGAAATGAAGCACTACATGATCCTTTTATAGGTCTTTGAACATGACCTTTCAACTACATTCATTAAATATAACTACTACCTAACTCACAATTAATGAACTCTATTGCATGCTTAATCATAGATAGATTCACTTTCAACCTTTTTGCAATCTCCTAGACAATTAATACATCAACTTCCAACTACCCACATTTAAGTTTACCTAACAAAATCCCCCCGTAAACTTAAATGCTCTTCTTGTCCTTCATTCCGAGTATCATCTTATTGTTCTCGAACAGAGAGGATGGCAGCGGCTTTGTAAACATTTCTGCAGCTTGTGCTCGACTTTCAACATGCTCCAACTTTACATTTCCTTCTTTCACTTGTTCTCGGATGAAGTGAAATCGAACATCAATGTGCTTGCTTCTCTCATGATTGACCGGGTTCTTTGCCAATTCAATGACCGACTTGTTATCAACTCGGATCACAGTCCCCTTTTCTTGCTTCAATTCCAGTTTGCTTAGAAGATTTCTAAGCCAAACTGCACGACAAACACTCCAGGATGCTGCAACGTACTCTGCTTCAAGCGACCTAGCAAGCTCTTCCATCGAGAGCGCTGTCAAGTCCTTGGATTCCTCTATTGCGCAAACTATATTCTCGAAGTCGTCGGTTAACGACCTCAAGATTTTCTCCACTACTCGGCAAGCGGGCAGCGTCTCTCCATTTTTACCGAGCTGATTCGCTACGGTCTCAACTCGGGCGACGTACTCGGCAACCCGTTCATCTTCCTTCATCCTCATCCTTTCAAGCTCGCCTCTGAGAGTTTGAAGCCGAACTTGCTTGACACGGTTATCCCCTTTGTATGCCTTCTCCTGAATATCCCACGCTTCTTTTGAAGACATAGCATTTGCTATCTTCTCAAAGCCGGACTCATCAACAGCTCGGTACAACACGTACAGAGCCGTTTTGTCCTTTGCTCGTGTTGTTTTTAACGTAGCAATCTGGGCTATCGTCATTTCTCCAATGTCCTTTGGTTCTTGGTGCCCATTTTCGACCACCCACTACAAAAAAAAATGCATTTTAGCGACTATCCATTTTAGTCGCTAAAAAATATAAAATCGATCGCTAAACTGTTAGCGACCGAAATAGCAACCGAAAATATATAGTTGCGAAAACCCTGGTGGCAAATCAATTAACAACCGAATTACAAATTAGTCGTTAAATAACAACCGAAATTTTAGTCGCTAATCCGTCACTAAAAGGATTGGTCACCTTCTTCAATGAGACCCATTTAGCCACTAAATATTTGGTAGCTAATTCAGTCAAAAAATAAAAAATATTTAGCGACTCACTTTTTCGATGGCTAAGGTGAAAAAATTATTAAATTCTTTTAAAAAAGAATTGGTCACAGATGTGATAATACAGCCACCATTATTTTTTGGTTGCTAATAGATATTTTTTTATTTTAATTAAAATAATTTTCAAATTTAGAAACATTTAGTGACTATTATATTTCTATGACTAAATGAATAACAAAAATAAAATTGTGATAACTTTTATTACATAATTATAGCTACTTATATACATTATTTTTAACTATACTATAAATACTACAAATTTAATTATGTTAAATAACAATCAACTCATGAGATTTAATGTTATCATAAATATGAATGACAAAATTTATGATATTAAAACATCTAGTTAAGTGTAAAAATAACATCCAACACTAATAATTCAAGAAAATAACAAGGAATAGAAAAGAACAAAGAAACGGTGGTGAGCAACAATAAAAGCCTAATTAAAACTAAACAATTGTAGGATTTGCTTTGGATCACTTCATGGCATCTTCTAAGGTGCTGGATTCCAACACGGGACTTGTAACAACATTATTCCCACGCAATAGCCAAGACGCTCATATCTACACAGTAAATCTCCATATTCAATAATGTCACGCTTCAATCCCAATCTCGCACTGCAAAAGCATTTAATGAGTATACAACAATCAGCAAATATTATCTCATGGCCAAAAACATTATAAAATCTAACTTACAAATTTGTTCATTTAAAATAAACTCGCTTCACTTAAGTCACAAAAAGAAAGAAAAGTTTTATCAAGATATCAACTAACACATTCTAAATCATTTTAGTACCTTTATCACTAGCACTATATCTCTGTGACAAAAAATTATCCTTTATACACAACTTTCAAAAGAGATAAACAAGGAAATTAGAACAACCTTCTACCTTGGACCTTTCGAATAGTCGACCAACATTGAAATGGTTTCTTCACAACTTTCACTAGCACTATATCTCTGTAACAACACTACTTCCACCCAACATTGAAATGGTTTCTTCACAAATTTAGGTGCAAAATATTTATTTTAGGTAACATAACTTTTGAAACAAAGCACTGCTTGCATAGATAGTGCATAATTGTGGTTAAAATATGACAGCAAAAGTAATAAGGCAAAGGAAGAAATTCAGTGTTTTTTCTTATCCAAAGAACTTCTCAATAATGAGTAGTTACTTCACAATAAAAAGACAATAATGAGTAGTTACTTCACAATAAAAAGACAATAAAGAGTAGTTACTTCTTTACTTTTTCATATCCAAACTGATAATAGTGGTGATAAATTAATGCACTACTTTAATTCTTTAAAAAAATATTTTTGCCTAACTCATAAAGCATAACTAAACTCTAAGTAACATCAAAGTTCCCTTAGTGATCCATTTGTCTAACCATTGTACAGAATAAATTTATCAAAGTTCCCATTTTATTTTTTTATTTTCTAAAATGTTATTGCCAATTAAAAATGCATAAGATGAATCAATTTAGTTCAAGCCACCAAACTCTCAAATACTTTGGATTTAGATCACATTTTGGATACATCATCATATAATTAAAGGAGATGGATAACATCCTCCTTCAGTTTCAATGGATCAAAATCAATCCAATTGGAAACACATATAAGATTCCATATGACCTCAAACAGAGAAGAAATAACAAATTCTTCAATATGCCACTTATTTGAAACAAAACGGAAAGAAAACATGTTTCACAATCATAAAACCTATTTTGTTTGGGAAACACCACACCCCAACGCAACTTCCATTAATTACAATTATAAAAATAATAATAGAAAAGAAAATAGACAAAAAAAACTAAAAGATGTCAACGCTAAACAATGAAAATTAACAATGAATACTAAATAAAACATAGATTTAGAAACACTAAAAAATATTGCAACATAAAAGGAGAAATAACTATATATTAAACTATATTTAAATGATATAAATTTAGGCCAAGTATGCTGCGTGAGGTTCTTTTATATTTAAGTCCATTTGTCAACGTAGTATGTACCCCCTGTCACATTATATTAAAACTTCATTTTCCAACTAGCTGGCCATTTTAACCTCCAATAACTATTTAAAATTATAATCATTGATTATATTAATTCCTAACATTAAAAATAATTTAAGAATCATTTATAAAATAGTACCTCCTTATTCTTTCCAAAATCATGAAAACATATCATCAGCATGATCTGCTATCCCAGACTCCCTTTAAACACTCATACCAAATTTTTAGATTGATTTGCTTTGGAAGGTGAATGTCAAAAAGCTAGCATATAATTGTTTATTCTCATATTACATCACCATTTTCCCATCCTAGCTATAATTGACCTACGCTCCAATAATATTTCCAGAACATCTTATATAACACCATCCAATATTTGATAATAATAGACTACTGCAACTTTCATCATTTATATAATTTGACATACAGGTCAAATATAGTCGATAAATAAACAAGCTTACTTTCTTAAAGTAGAGTATGCTTCAACTTTTTTGAGTGGATATCCAGAGGAACGAAAAACAATCAAACAATCACACACTGGCCAGCTGAAATAATATATCATTCATTGTAGTTGTATAGAAGAAATCACTGTAGTCTAGTCAAAACAACTTCTAAACATATATCATTCACAAAGGTTGTGCCAAGAAATAAAAAATCTCACCCTCTCAGCTCCACAACTCAGCTGTGTCAAGAACCTCAGTTCCATCTCCTCACGAACACCTCACCTTCGACTTCAATATTGGAGGATTCATTAGGGTTTGTCAATGAAAAATAATCAACAAATTAAAGAAGGGTTTTTATCCTTACCTCGCAAATCTTGTTGAAATGGTTGAAATCAACCACAAGGTGATTTGCTTCAACCTCCACGAACGCTCGAATACAGACCCTAGCCACGAAAATCAAAATCCCAATCGGTGCGAGAGAGAAAAGGAGAAAGCCCTTGTGAGAGTGGCGCTTGTGAGTGGTGCTTGCGACAGTGGCTTGCGACAGTGGTCACCCTGGATGAAGTCGGGAATGTAGTTGAATCCAATATTGTGGAGCATTTCCAGGGTTTCCTTGTTGACCACAATGCGGTCGGTGTTGATGGCGGAGATGTAGGGCACGAAGGGGTTGAGGTAGAACTTTAAGGAAGAAAATAGGAGGTTGCCAGAGGTTTGGGAAACACATTTGGAGATGGGGTGAGCAAGATTGAAGGGTTTGTCGGAAGGAACATGAGACAGAGGGATGGGGAAAATGAGAGGGTTTCAGAGATAAGAGGGAGGGAAACAAGAGTAAACTAACGAATTTTTCTTTTTTACAAGGCGGGAGAGGGTTTGGTAAAATAAAAAAGAGAGGGATTTAGAAATTAATTTAATAATATATAATTATTATGTAGAAATTAATTTAGTGATTAATTTTTGTTTTCTTTAATTGCAATTTAAATGTAGTAATAATAAGTATAATACTTTTAAAAAAATTACATTAGGTTTTTATACATTTATCTAATTTTAAATAATTTTATGAATTTAAAAATAATAATTATCTTCAAAATTATTATTGAAATAATATATAAATATTTTAAATTTTTGCATTAAATTTGATCGAAGTTAAATAAGATTTAAGTAAAATTTAAATAAACATTTTCTTTGACCATTAATTATTTGTTATAAATCTAGTTTCTAATTATATTATTATATTAATAATAAAACTATTTTGGATATGCAATCCAAATTAGGAAAACTAATATTTTGGAAAAATCATAGTTGAATGCTTACACGGATGACAATGACTTAAATATACATGTTCGAGGACAATCTTTATTCATATTTCCTTCTCTTGAACTATGTCTGCTAGGCCTGAACAACAGTCGGGTTGGTCTGAGACCAGTGAGAGGATGATTTCCAGCCATAGTTTCTCCTACTTCTATACCGTCCCAGGTTCTCTCCATCACCATGTCACTGCGAGCAAACGTCACCGCACTGCCACCTACAACACAGATTGGAGGAGATATGAGAAAATCAGGGAAGATTGAAGTAGATCGAAGAAAATCTCAAATAAGATCAGACCAGAGACGGGAAGATCAAGGAAGATCGTCGGAGCAGATCTCAAAGAAGATCTAAGTAGATCTGAGGATCAGGGAAGATTAAATCAAACCAAAGCAGATCAAAGCATATCAAAGCAATAATAATGATAAGTACATGTTTATGAACAAAATTATTTTTGAAAGAAAAATATTATGTTTGTGAATTTCTTTAGTTATTTTTTATACATTGAGAGAGCAACATACATAAATATATTAATGTTAAAAATTTATACTTGAACATAAATATTTTTAAATCATAATTATAATTGTTACGACACAATTATCTTTGTTATGACTATTTGATATTTTCCCCATCAAAATGTGATAATCATGACAATAACAATAATCAACATCCTAAAACTTAAGTCCATATTGAACAATTTGGAAACTTCTCAAATTACAATTTTTCTTTAATAAAACAAAGATTTTACCATTCTATATAGTTCAAAAACAAAACTTTTATTTCAAATTATACAGTCATCATGGTAGATATTTTGTTAATAATATTATCGATCATTGTTTTAGTTGTTACACAAATTAATATCATTACACATTTATTTAGTTATATTTTAGTTAGTAATTAAAACTTGAAACATATTTAGCGACTAAAACTTTTTGGTCACTAATTTGGTCACCAAAAACACTATATTTAGCGACCAAAATTGTTTGGTCGCTAATTACCTCATCATACATATTTTGCGACTACCAATTTTTCGGTTGCTAGTAAAATATTTTTTTGGTCGCTAATTCGGACACTAAATACATTACATTTAGTGACCAAAGTATTTCGATCACTAATTAACATATTACATACATTTAGCGACCACCATATATTCAGTCGCTAATATAAGAACCATATTGGTCGCTAATTCGGTTTCTAAAAATATTACTTCCAAATTGAATAAATAGCAACCGATTTAGCGACTAGATTTTTGCTACTGAAAAGTTTGGTCACTATTTGAGTCGCTAACCATATTGTTGTCACTTGAAAGGTAATTGGTTGCTATTTCAATGGCAAATTTGCAACAAATATCATTCGGTAGCTATTTCGGTCACAAATAGCGACCTAATTGTTTCGGTCGCTAATTTCAGTCGCTAAAAAACTTATTTCTAGTAGTGACCTCCCATACTTCTTGGGAACCAAGGAGAGCCTTCATTTGCAGACTCCAATTATCATAACTGACTCCTTTTGATAATTTCGGCAGGGGCATGCTGTTAGCTAAGCTGGCCATCTCGATCAAACTCTCTAACTCACTCAAACACTCAGGCTCTCAAGCTCTGATGCCAATTTGTTGACAAACAAGTCTCTCTGGATAAACAATATTCAGATTTGTTGTGTGTTGAAATAAAGCACTACATGGTCCTTTTATAGGCCTTTAGACATGACTCTTCAACTACATTCATTAAATATAACTACTACCTAACTCACAATTCATGAACTCTATTGCATGCTTAATCATAGCTAGACCCACTCTCAACCTTTTACAATCTCCTAGACAATTAATAATGCAACTTCCAACTACCCACATTTAAGTTTACCTAACAAGGACACCATATTCCAGAGTGAATTCTCTAGTAACCAATTTGGAAGTTGTTTGCCACCATAGTTGAAGATTGACAACCCCTTCAAGTTTTTAGGAGGTTTCAGATTCTCAATTACGTTCTCTTCTTTTTTTGAATCAATAGAGTTCCCAGTCCTCTCCCATTCCAACGCCAACCTCAATAGGTGTGTTTTATTCAACAAATCTGGTTTTAATGCATCTCGGGGATTCTCAATGTCCTGCAGCCCCTGAATTGATAGGCTTTCATGAAGGTTGTTGAGCTTTCCTAGCCGTTGAATACCCGACTCCATGCTATGGTCAACTTTAAATATATCCATCCTTACTTTAAGATTCTTTAGTTCTTCCAAACCTGGTGGCACTTTTCTCACTTTAGTAAATGTAAATTCAAGACGACACAAAGTGGTGATTAAATGCAAATTTGAGGGCAACTCCTCCAAATCCATACAACAGTTCAACTTCAGTATTTGCAAGTGGGAAAGTGAGCATATACTTTCAGATAGTTTTTTTATCTTGGTCCAGGATAGGTCTAACGAACGGAGATGCTCAAGATTGCCGACAGAGTCAGGTAGCTCTTTAAATTCAAAGTTAGAATAATGAGAGAGCGATAAGATACGCAAGAACTTGAACTTGGTGAACAACGTGTATGGACATATCGGAAAACCAATAAAAGAAATGCATTTTCCTATCTGGTGTTGGCAGAAATGTTTGCAACCTTTGCGTTTTACATAAAGTTCCAAATCCATGAAAGCGTCCAACGTTACCAAGTTCAAATAAAAAATGCCGAGATACTTTTTGTATCTCATTTGTTTGACCAAGTTCGCACCTGAAATATATGTCTCCGGCGACATATTTTGCCAAATCATTTAGAAGGTCATGCATGACAAATACTTCTTCCGCATCACCTGATCGTTGAAAGAAGGACCTTGATAGTAGTTCATTGAAGTATTGTTGGCCAGTTTCTTCTGGACTCTTACCATGTTGTGGGAAATCTTCAGTCATCCATAACTCAATCAAATGTTCCTTTTCAAACTTATAATCCGTCGGAAATAGGGCACAATAAGCAAAACAGACCTTCTCCCCAATCTTGTTGCACTCTGGATTTGATTGAGTATCATGATCGTCTGGAAATGCATGTTTAGCAAACAACTCTGAGCTAGGACCTTCCAGCAATTACTTTAGAAAGTGTTCTTTTGACCGCATGGTAGAAGCAACTTCCTTATTACGGGTGGTCACAACAATCCTACTTCCTTGGGCTCCGTAGAGAAGGGGTTTCTGCACTTCTTCCCATTTAGATTTGTTATCGTTCCAAACATCATCCAAAATAATAAGATTTTTTTTTTCCGTCAATTTTTCTTTCAATCTTTTGTGTACCATCCCTATATCTCTACTGTCATCATATGATCCAGTAACACCGTCAAGAATTGCTTTTGATACCTTGAAAATATCAAATTCATCCGAAACACAAACCCAAGCTTTAAATTAAAATTTATCCTCACCTGTATCCAACCTTGGATCATTGAATACATGTTGGGCAAGAGTGGTCTTACCCATCCCTCCCATTCCCACTATAGAAAGTATAGACAGATTGTTGTGAGTGTGAGATGTGAGCCAATTAAAGACAAATTCTTTGTCCTCATCTCTGCCATAACTATCGTTTGGCAAATATGTCGATCGTAATTTACTTCCTGATCTTGATCTTGATCCCTCCCCAACATCATCTTTCCTTTTCAAACCTAGGGCATGGCTTCGTGTTTCTAGATCTTCTAGCTTCTCAAGGAGTTTTTCCATCCTTGATTCAATTTCATTATTTTTAAAGAAACTGACAAAACGAGAGTTGAAGAAATTCCACACCTTTGTAGCAGCACTCTGGGATTCACCTTCCACTTGGCTTTTGGAGATATGATCTATTTCCTCCAAGAGATCCTCTGTACCAATGATGACAACTTTGGCTTCTAGAAGCCACTCTCTCACAATTTGATGAGTGAACTGTTTCGGCTCTGCATCATCAACCACAGGCTTGACGGCTTTGAGCTTCACGTTCAAGTTTCTTAGCTGCTTCTTGGTGCTTATTTTTCCACAACATATGTCCCAAAAACGAGAAGCCAAATAGTCAGTAGTCCGCTGAACGAAGGTGGAAACAACAGTACCGGTAATCAGTTCAGCAGCCATGGTGGAAAGTGGAGTGGATTAATGGAAATGAGTGATCTGAATGAGTGAGTGCAAAGATATTAGTGATGATGAGATGAGTGGTAAGAAGGTGTTTTCTTATGAATGATGATTTACTTTATGGTGTCTTAAGCCTTCCCGTCATACCGTGAAGGAATAGTGCCCATGATTTTGTTTACATCATATTTATATCCTTTAATTTTCTACTCCTTTAATTTAGAAAAAAGAAAATAGGTAATATGCAGAAGTTTATATCCCAGTTTTTTTTTTTTTACTACACTTTAGGAGATTCATTGATTGTTCAATCTTTGTATTGTATGTAGGTGATACACCATGCATAAGTGTAACTACTCTTCCTGAAACATATTGCTACACGTCACCATAAATATCTCTTTTAGTTATATGTTTATAATATAGCGTAACCACAATGTAAAATGTCTATTCTGAAAAGTGATTGTATGATTATGTTAAACTATCCTTTGGAAAAAGAAAAATTCATTTCACATTTTCTATATTATTTTATTGTTTAGGTGTTGGCATTCAGTTTAGGCAATTTATACGTTCGAAGGATTGACATATGTCTAATGAATTGAAGAGTTGATCATGGGTACTACCGTTAATTAATTCTTCCTCATATTCTTATGTTCATAATGTCTTAAGATATATAAACTGCTCAAGAAAATGTTTATATACAAACTGCTCAAGAACATGAATAGATACTAAAATATGAAGGCTCACAGACACTGTAGATAAAACATAAAATAGGTTTTGAATATTTTTATATAGTTTTCAAATGACTATTTTTATATGTATATAATTACCTATAGATAACATTTATATACATGTAATTACTTTTGAGTGACATGCATTCAATAAAATTTCGGAGTTCTCACGTGGATTAGAAATAAGTAGGTATAAATATTATCTTACAACCAATTTTGTAAGGTTTAATTAGACTTAAAATTTATTTTTTAACATGTATTATAGTAATATGTTAAAATCTATCCTAGCAAAATTTATTCTTTCTTTGACCTATTGTGTCACTTGCTATCGGAAGATTTGTTGTTCGTTAAGTTTATCGTGTCATCTGCTATCGGGGCCTATCAAACCACACATCTAATGTCTAGTCCCACGCTCGGATATACATAAGGTGAGTTTATTGGATATAAGTGAATGTAAACCTATAAACCAATTTTGTGAGGTTAAGTTAGGCTTAAAATTCATAGTTATCAGGAAACACTTATCATAAACCAACAAAGTCATCGACAAATATATTGTCTAAGTTATATTGTAAGATAGAAAAATACAACCGTAATATGTTTTCTTAGTAATCCTTAATGAAAATCGTCTGAAGACAATTATATCCTTTTAGCTGTTCACTGTCGTATTCTAAACCTTGATGTTGAACATTTATGGTTCATCGTCAACAACCAATAAGTGTTGAGTCTTCCCACAGCTCTGTCATTCACAAGTTTAAGGCACTTTGCATGAATGAATGAGTGGTTATGATATAGTCTAGCTACATAACTTTTGTTTTATTTTCTAAGACTTGTCAAAAGAGTAGAAAATGAATCACAAATCATCTCCACGTCTTCGAGTGAATAGGGTAGAAAAAAGTAAAAGAAAATAAAAACATAATTGATATATGATAAACATAATTAATATATTAAAGCTCTTAATTTTCCGTGTTTTGGTAAATGGTATCATATTAAATGAGGTTTTATTTTTCATTTACTATGTATTTATTAAAAATTAGTAATATTTCTTAAGAATGTTACAATGCTCCATTACATAATATTGTAAGGGATATGGACTAGTATGTATTTTTTCTAAGGGAGTTGAGCTGTAGAAATTATCCATAGATAAGTAATGGTGAGAAATTATCCATGAAATGTTCTTTAGAACCATCCAATTTTGTTCTCTCCAATTTAAAACCAAATTAGTAAATAAACTTAATTACAATATATATATATATATATATTAAAATAATTTTTAGAATTTATACATCAAATCTCTCCACCTAAATATTCAAATTATTTTATTTTCTACACATATAAAAAATTTCTAGTGTAAAAAGTTACAAGTGTAAAAATTTTAAAAATATATAAATTGTAACATGTATACATTTTATATAAATTTTAAAAAATTATTATTTTAATATATATATATATATATATATATATATATATATATATATATATATATATAAATTGTAATTAAACTTAATTACTAATTTAGTTTGAAATAAAAAATAATCTAATTGTATGATTTTAAAGAATGAAGAAACTAAATTAAATGAAAAATTTAAATAGAAAGATTAGGTTGAAAACAACGAAGAATATTTAACCATAGCGACAAGTTAGATTCAAAACTTAATTAAATCTTTTTACTATATTAATTATGTTTATCATATATCAATTATTTTTTTTTTTTCTTTTACTTTTTTTCTACCCTATTCACTCGAAGACGTGGAGATGATTTGTGATTCATTTTCTACTCTTTTGACAAGTCTTAGAAAATAAAACAAAAGTTATGTAGCTTGACTATATCATAACCACTCATTCATTCATGCAGATTGCGTACAACTTGTAAATGACAGAGCTGTGGGAAGACTCAACCCTAATTGGTTGTTAACGACGAACCATAAATGTTCAACATCAAGGTTTAGAATACGACAGTGAACAAGTAAATGGATAAGAACAAAAATATAATTCATTTGGTGGAATCCTTAAGGTGGAGATGATTAAGAATTTAAGTGTAAGTCTAAATCCTATCTTATGTGGTTGAAGGGACTTACCCTTAAGGGAAAGAATTGTTAAGAATCCAAATTTAAGTCTAAGTCTCATATTGACTTTAAATGAGAAAGTAGAACACTATATTTGTTCTAATGATTTTCAATAGGAATGGAATCTTATAATGAGATTTGAGTTTCTTCATGTGTGTTACAAAGAATAGATAAAAATAGGGGTGGGCATAATATACTAAACTGTACTTATCCATGGTTAACTGCATTGCTTTATATTGAAAAAAAGTGGACTATTTGTAATTAAAACTGAACTTAATTGTTTTTCAGTTCAGTTTTAACAAACCAAACTTATATTAGTTAACCTGACTATGAACTAAACTGGCGTTTTAGTGTCCCCTTCCTTTTCTATATTAGAACACTCTCAATTTCTTTTGCTTCGATCAACATCCACCGTCACAATAAAAAAAATGAGATTTTTATGTTTGAAAGCTAATAAACAAGGTTCAAAAATATGGACAATGATAAACTTTAACGGAAAAAAGAATAGATTTGGATGCATGTTTTTTTTGGAAAGAAATCATTAAAGTTATTGATCTATTTGTTAAACATGGGCTTCCTCTAAAATAAAAAAGTATTTGTTAAACATGGGTAGGATGTTAATTTGTTTTTCCATTTGTACTTAAAAAAAATATATCTTTATTTAAATTCAAGTATCTGTGAATAATATTCAGCCCTTTATCCTTACATTTTAATATATATATATATATATATATATATATATATATATATATATATATATATATATATATATATATTTTGCTTCTATATTTAAATCCATCACTTGTATTTTATACTCATCTTAATACTTGAAATTTTAATGAGCCATAGAAATTAACCACAAATAAGTAATGTTGAGAAATTATCTAGGAAATGTTCTTTATAACCATCCAATTTTTTTCTCTTCAATTTAAAATAAAATTAATAAATAAATTTAATTATAATATATACATATATATATATATATATATATATTAAAATAATATTTTAGAATTTATATATTAAATCGTTTCATCTAAATATTCAAATTATTTTATTTTTTTTAAATATAAAAATTTCAAGTATAAAATATTACAAATATAAAAATTTTAAAAATAAAATAATTTGGGTATTTAGATGACATGATTTAATATATAATTCTAAAAGATTATTTTAATATATATATATATATATATATATATATATATATATATATATATTAATTATGCTTAATTATCTTAAACAGCGGTGAATGGTTTTTATTTATGACGGGAAGACTTAAGATACATTGGTTGACCGGTGACCATAAAGTAAACCATCACTCATAAGAAAACACCTTTTTACCACTCATCATCTCATCATCACTGATATCTCTGAACTCACTCATTCAGATCACTCATTTCCATTCATCCACTCCATTTTCTACTATGGCTGCTGAAATGATTATTGGTGCTCTTGTGTCCTCCTCCGTTCAGATGGCAATTGACAATTTGGCTTCTCGTTTTGTGGACATATTTCGTGGAAATAAAAGCAACAAGAAGCAGCTAAGCAACTTGAAGGTGAAGCTCCTGGCCGTTGATGTTGTGGCTGATGATGCAGAACAGAAACAGTTCACAGATGAACGTGTCAGAAAATGGCTTCTCCAAGCCAAAGGTGTCCTGTTCGATGTGGAAGATCTCTTGGAGGAAATAGATCATGCACTCTCCAAAACCCAAGTGGAAGCTCAATCTCATAGTACTGCTACAAAGGTGTGGAATTCCCTCAAATCTCCTTTTCTCAGTTTCTTTAAAAATGAAATTGAATCAAGGATGGAAAAACTCATTGAGAACCTAGAATATCTAGAAACACAAAGCCATGTTCTAGGTTTGAAAAGGAATGCTGATGTTGGGGAGGGTTCAAGATCGGGACGTAAATTACGATCAAAATATTTGCCAAACGATAGTGTTATCTATGGCAGAGATGATGACAAAGAATTTGTGTTTAACTGGCTCACATCTCACACTCACAACAATCTGTCTATACTTTCTATTGTCGGAATGGGAGGGGTGGGTAAGACCACTCTTGCCCAACATGTATTCAATGATCCAAGGTTGGATGAGGCTAAGTATGATGTGAAAGCTTGGGTCTGTGTCTCAGATGAATTTGATGTTTTTAAGGTGTCAAAAGCGATTCTTGAGGATGTTACTGGATCACCTGATAATAGTACAGATACAGAGATGGTTCACAAAAGATTGAAAGAAAAGTTGACGGGGAAACAATTTCTTATTATTTTGGATGATGTTTGGAACGAAGACAAATCTAAATGGGAAGAAGTGCAAAAGCCCCTTCTTTACGGAGCACAAGGAAGTAGGATTGTTGTGACTACCCGTAGTAAGGAAGTTGCTTCTACCATGCTGTCAAAAGAACGCTTTCTAGAGCAATTGCCGGAAGGTCCTAGCTTAGAGTTGTTTGCTAAACATGCATTTGCAGATGATTATGATGCTCAATCAAATCCAGAGTGCAACAAAATTGGCGAGAAGATTGTTAAAAAATGTAAAGGACTGCCTCTTGCCTTGAAAACAATAGGAAGTCTATTATACAACAAATTATCTGTTTCAGAATGGGAATTTGTGTTCCAAAGCGAGATATGGGACCTTCCAAAAGAGCGTTGTAATATTGTTCCCGCCTTAGCATTGAGTTATATCCATCTTCCTTCCCATTTGAAGGTCTGCTTTGCTTACTGTGCCCTATTTCCCAAGGATTATAAGTTTCAAAAGGAACATTTGATTGAGTTATGGATGACTGAAAATTTCCTACAACACGGTAAGAGTCCAGAAGAAACTGGCCAACAATACTTCAATGAACTACTATCAAGGTCCTTCTTTCAACGATCAGGTGATGCGAAAGAAGTATTTGTCATGCATGACCTTCTAAATGATTTGGCAAAATATGTCGCCGGAGACATATATTTCAGGTGCGAACTTGGTCAAACAAATGAGATACAAAAAGTATCTCGGCATTTTTTATTTGAACTTGGTGACGCCGGACGCTTTCATGGGTTTGGAACTTTATGTAAAACGCAAAGGTTGCGAACATTTCTGCCACCATATGGGTTTTGGATTTGCAATATGTCCATACACGAAATGTTCACCAAGTTCAAGTTCTTGCGTATCTTATCGCTCTCTTGTTGTTATAACCTTGAAGAGTTACCTGACTCTGTCGGCAATCTTGAGCATCTTCGTTCGTTAGACCTCTCCCGGACTGATATCAAAAAACTATCTGAAAGTATATGCTCACTTTCCCACTTGCAAATACTGAAGTTGAACTATTGTTGGTGTTTGGAGGAGTTGCCCTCAAATTTGCATTTAATCACCACTTTGTGTCGTCTTGAATTTACATCCACTAAAGTGCGAAAAGTGCCACCAGGTTTGGAAGAACTAAAGAATCTTAAAGTAAGGATGGATATATTTAAAGTTGACCATAGCATGGAGTCGGGTATTCAACGGCTAGGAAAACTCAACAACCTTGATGAAAGCCTATCAATTAAGGGGCTGCAGGACATTCAGAATCCCCGAGATGCATTAAAAGCAGATTTGGAGAATAAAACACACCTAATGAGGTTGGTGTTGGTATGGAAGAGAACTGGGAACTTTATTGATTCAAAAAGGGAAGAGGACGTAATTGAGAATCTGAAACCTCCTAAAAACTTGAAGGAGTTGTCAATCTTCAACTATGGTGGCAAACAACTTCCAAATTGGTTACTAGAGAATTCACTGTGGAATATGGTATCCTTAAAGTTGGATGGATGTGAATCTTGCCAACGTTTACCTCCGCTTGGTCTTTTGCCATTTCTTAAGGACCTGGATATTTCAGGGTTTGATGAGATAGTGAGCATTGATGTTGATTTTCATGGGAATAACTCTTCTTCATTTCAATCCCTTGAAAGGTTGGAGTTCTCCAATATGAGGCAATGGGAAAAATGGGAATGCCAAGCTGTGACAGGTGCTTTTCCAAATCTTCGAATTCTTTCTATAAAGGATTGTCCGAAACTGAAAGGACAGCTGCCAGAGCTACCTGCTCCTTTGGTAATACTAGAAATGAGAGACTGCCAACAACTTGAAGGTTTCGCTCCCAGGGCTCTAGAATTAAATCTACATAACTATGGGAAGGTGCAATGCGATTGGGCTACAAGAGTTGTTGGGTCCGACACTCTTGTAGAGTTGAAAATTAAACATTCAATCAATGATGACAGTGTTTTTGTAAGCATATTTCCATTAGATTCCTTCCCAACACTCCAGATCCTTACTCTAAGTCGGTTAAATAATCTGCAGATGATTTCACTTGATCACACTCATGGGGATTTGTGGGAACTAGTAGTCAAAGAGTGCCCTAAACTTGAATCATTGCCTGAAAACATGCATACACTGCTTCCATCTCTTATGAGCTTATGTATAGAAGACTGTCCAAAACTTGAGTCGTTCCCTAACGGAGGTTTGCCATCAAATCTAAACGAGATGACACTCAAGAATTGCTCTAGACTTGTTGGCTCATTGAAAGGAGCTTTAAGAGACGGTTCGTATTTGGGAAGCTTGTCCATCAATGAACTGGATGCAAAACGTTTTCCTGAAGAAGGTTTGCTTCCACCCTCTCTCATTCATCTAAACATCAGTGATAGTCCAAATCTAGAAGAATTAGACTATAAGGGGCTTTCTCAACTCTCCGATCATTGACTCTTGAGTGCTGCCCCAAACTCCAATGCTTACCAAAGGAGGGTCTTCCCCGATCAATTTCACATCTTTGGATAACAGGCTGTCCTTTGCTCGAACAACGTTGCCAGAAAGGAGGGAAAGACCGGAAAAAGATTGCTCACATTCGATATATCATTTTATACTAACTACTTATTTGGTAGGCCAATTTATTTTTCTTTTAAGTGTATATCATCAACTACTTTTCTTTTTCCTTAGTTGTCCCGAAAAAATCTTTTAACAATTCACTCCATCCATAAAATACACATTGCATATAAACCTATCGTTATTTGATTTTTCTTCTTCTCAAATCATATAACCTATTCATTTATCATTTATATTTTCTCTCTAGAAGTAACATAACTTATTAATTCTTTTTCAAAATTAAGATTAAATGTTAATACATCTCTTTAGTGTATATGAATCATTTTCCTATTTTTAACATCGTACTTATTAATTCTCAATTAAATTAGAAAATATAAAATGTAATAGCTGTAAAACTCAAGTAAATTTCAAGTGTCTAATATACTTTGTGTTTAATATTATACGGTTTCTTTTAACTTATACTTTAAATTTGTTTTTTAGTCCTTTAACTTATTTGTATCGTAATAATGGATGTGTGTTTTCTCTTTCATATCATAACCTATGCTGTAAATATTTGGCTAAACGTCATTTGGGCGTTTGAATCAGAAGCGGAGAGATGGATCGGTCCAACAAACGTTTGCAACTTCTCAAACAACAACTCCTGAATTCTGTGACCAATTCGACACATAGTTGTTTAAGTTTTGAATGGTATAAACGATGATTAAGAGAGAATGAAGATACTCAATTAGCATTGTGAGTTACTTTGATAATAGCATGCCTCTTGTCATATTTTTTTCTTTCATTAAGTTCTCATATTCTCTGTTATTTCACAGGTCTGAGATTCATCATTTTTGACAGCACTTATCCGTTCAAGAAGTGTGGATGCACCTGTTAGGGAAGAAGAGAAGGGGACAGACTTACTTCACATATATGTTTGGTTACTAAAAATACAATTATTCTTCTTCTATTATTATAAAGACTTAATCTTATATAGTCAGAGCATGTTATGGAACTTAACAACCAGTAATAAGGTGCAAAATTTGAATGTAAGGGTGATAAAATCATTGTATCTCCAAAACTAGAAGGAACCTACATTTTACAAGCACTATAATATATTGGATGATAAAATGTATTCACATTCATGGGAAGTATTTGTTTACTTGATTAAGTTGTTTCACGATGATAGCAGTATACATGCACTCTGTCATCTTAGATATGTAAATTATACCAGAATATATAAAATTCCAAAAAAGAAATTACATATAACGTATAATTGTTATAATTCTTACGATCAAATGTTTATCACCATGTCAAAAGCTTTAATCATTAGTTAGGGTACAATTCTTTTTAATTAAGAATGTAACCATTCAAACTACACGATTATTATCACTGGTCCACTTGATTTCCGGACAATTGATGTCACCTACAGCAATAATGATAGCCACTCATTTATAATTGGAATACAGCTGTTGAAGTTTGTAATGTGGGGAAGACTAATATTATTAGTTGACTAACCATGGAAGAAGAAAAATGCTGTCCTTGATGCAGAGGATCTCTTAGATGATATACAAGTGCTCTCCAAAAGAGAAATGATGCTGAAAATCAACTACTTTTCTCTTTTTGTTGGTGGTCTTAAAAGACATGCAACAATTCACCCCTTTCATGATTTTTTTTAACACCATAATTATTAACCCTTACTCTCTTTTATAGACAATTTGGTCTTGGATAAATTCTGGTATAACACATATATTTACAATAAACTTAAAATTTCAAGTACTAAATTAAATTAGGAAATATAAAATGAAATAGTTGTGAAGCTTAAGTTTCTAATATACTTAATGTATCCGATTCCTCTGTCATCTAGATTAAGAAATGGATGTTTCCACCAAACTTAGACATTAATTAATAGTAAATTTGATACAGAAAACACAACAAATTTCGACAAATATGGTTAATTTATTAAGTAACTAAGTTAAAAAAAAATTACATGTTTAGAGTAAATATCAATCCTACAACAGGGACTAAAATTTATTTAAATGGAACTTTAATAATCAGTTTTGTTTTTATCGTAGAATGTCGATATGAAATAATTACTTGTTTGGAATAATCAGTTTTCACAAAATATGACATTCCTACTAATGAAAATTTGTCCGTTCTTAGGTTCCAAAAGCATATATCCTTTAGTACTAGTTTTATAATAAAGGAAAACACATTTTCTAGATCTTGGTTCAAGTCTAATCCTATTATTTTCTAAACTTGAAGGAAAACACAAAGAACCAAAAATCTTGAAATTTAGATAGGTATAGGAGGCTTCCTATGTAATAATTCATAAGGAGATTTTCCATTAAGAGTGTGAGAGTGGAGCCTATTTATTAGATGAATAGCATGAGAAGCAGTATAAGATCAATAAATCTTTGGTAAACCAGATTGAAAATGAAGATTACAGATAACATTAAGGATATGTACTTATGTTTCCTTTTAACAACAACATTGTCTTGTGGAGTCTCAACACAAGCTTTTTTATGTAAGATGCCAAATTTATCATAGCAAAATAATTCTCTACCAGTTTTAGATGTAAAGGTTTTAATGTTCTTATTGAATTGATTCTTTACATACATAACAAAAGTGAATAACAAAAGATCAGTTTCACTTTTTGTTTTCATGAGATATGACCGTGAAGAGAAGTAATAGCTATAGATCCCCATATTATATCAATATGCATCAAATCAAAAGAGATTGTCCCATGCTAAAAGGGCACCTACGAGAGCTACTAGTTCCTTTAAGATGTCTAGAAGTTTTTTGTTGCAATCAACTTGAAGCTTACACTATTACTGCTCTACAAGTGCAACTAAGAGACTATGGAAAGTTGAAGTTAGACGGGACTACAATAAAATTTCAATTCAAAGCAGATAACATTGTTTTCTTATTAAAGTTTTTATTCCAACATCTTGTGAGAAAAGAAGTCCCACATCGATGAGAACTTACTTAGAGGCTTACTTTTAATGTTATAAAAGGAGTTCAGTGTTTCCTTAGAAAATCGTCCCAAAGTCTCTCCTTTTCTATTCCCTTTTGCTTTATTTGCTTGAGAGAAGAATTAAGAGAAAATATTAGTTTCTCATCTAAGAGAGAATGTTAGCTTGTTTCTCCTTTAAGATTCTCCTTGTATTAATTTTTCCTATTTCCAAGAGAGGGGTTGTCATTGTTTTCTCGTTGGATTAGAGAGAATGATATGTAATTTTTCCTTTTCTTGAATAAATTAAATTCATTCCCTATTATCTATTTTTGTTTCTTTATTTTCATCTTTTATTTTAGTTGTGAGTACTTGTGTACTCTGATACCCAAAGTGGTATCAGAACTGTTGGTTCGTGTGATTATATTCCGCTACTATTGTCATTAGAATAGTGTTGTGTTAGTGGATAAAGTGTGGTAGTGTGAAAGTGCATGTCTAGGAAAGTTCTGGCTAGGAAAGACTTGGTATTTAAGCGTGTCCATTAGTGACCCACCTCTCTTTCCTGGGAATTCAATGGGAAAAATTTCTCTTTGTGGAAACTGAAGATGAAGGCAATTTTGAGAAAGGACAACTGTCTAGAAGTAATTGAAGAAAAACCAGAGGGCATTAGATAACAATGCTATAGCAAATTTGCACTTAGCATTGGCATATGCGGTTTTATCCAGCATTGCGGAGAAGACTACAGCAAAGGAGATTTGGGATACTCTCACAAGCCTCTACGAGGTTAAGTCACTTCACACAAGAATATTCTTGAAGAGAAAAACTCTATACTCTTCGAATGAGTGAGTCCACATCGGTGACATACCACATCAATAATCTAAATACATTGTTTGCCCAACTTTCAGCGACAAATTTCAACATAATTGAAAATGAACGTGCAGAACTTCTATTACAGAGTTTACCTGATTCGTATGATCAGCTTGTCATCAACATTACAAATTACAACGTTGTTGACCTCCTACACTTTGAGGATGTTGCTGGAGCTCTTTTTTTAATATTATAACTGATTATTCAAGTGTTTCATAATTTAAGTTTTTCATAATTTAAACCTTTTATTTATTTATTTTACAACCTTCGTTCATTTATTTTACAAACTTTCAAATATATACCACATTCATACATACAAATGCTAATATATGTTAAAGGCATTGTAAAATGTATTTTGAAACTAAATATAAATAAGTTTATTGACAACCGAGATGTTCTCTGCTTTTTAAATTAGTTTTTTGAAACAAAATATTTTTTGATATATAAAATAATAATGTTTGGATTTAAATTTTGAAATTGTAAAAAACCGTAAATAAAATTAAATTTAACATTTAAAATATAAAACATGTACAAAAATTTAAAGCTTTTCTAATAAATATTCTTAATGTTTCTCATAAAAAATACAAAAATTCATAACGATATTATAATAATTATTATAAAATATAATAATATTTAATAAAAATATAATTATAAAATAACACAATGATATCAACCTAATAATAATAATTAAAATATAATGTAAAAATTACAACTTTTTTTAACTTTAAAAATATGAAAATACTCAACATTTAAATTTTAATCTTATTTTAATATTGTGAAATTTGAAATATATATAGTAATAAAGTTTGAATTTGAATTTTGAAATTTCAAAAAACTATAAAAATATTCCACTTAAACTACAAAATATATTTCAAAATGTAAAGTGAGAAGGCAAGGAGAGGCACAATGGTCGGGCTGGCACGTTTTGACACCCTACAAAAAGCTGTAACATTAAAGTCTTTTTAATGAATTTTTAAATATTTTTGAACAACTTTCACATATTTTTGACATTTCACAAAAGCTTAAACAATAATTTAAAACATAATTTTTATAACATAGGCATCCATGTATCATTGCAAAGTGAAAATTATAAATTCTTGAAACTTTTAAAGATATAAAATTCACTAATGATTTCAATTTCAATATTTTTTTTCTAAATTAAGATTCATATTGACAAATTTAAAATTCAAAATATAAAGTAATAAAGTTTGGATTTAAAATTATAAACTGTAAAAACTATAAAAATAAAAATATGGTAACAAAATTTAAATTTGAAATTCAATATCCAAAAAAAAATAGAAAAATGACTCCAAAAGAATAGTCTATTCTTTATATCTTTCTACATTGGATTTACATATGTAGTTTTTGATCGTTTATATCTTGATGTTTTATTTGCATCGTCTGTCTAACATTTGTATTTTGAAAGAATCCATTATTTACATTTATATACACGACCTATCATTTATAGTTTTATATTGTCTACTCTTTACATTTTTTTATTGTCTATTTTTGTATTTTTATAGAGTCTACTTAACAATTTATATATCGTTCATCATCTTTGTTATTAAAAAATCAACTATTACATTTTTCTACATTATCTATTAAATATTTTATTTAAAATTTTATTTAATTTCTTAATTTTAATTAACTCGATTTTAATATATTATTTAAAATAATTATATACAATATATTTTGTTAAAAAAATATATAAATAATTTAAATAAATTTTTATCATAAAATTAATTAAAAATTTATTTAGTTTTATAAAAAAATTTATTAAATTTAATTATATTTTTTAATTTTTAAAATCTCGTGCCCCGTGCATTGCACGGGTAAAAGTACTAGTTTGTTTACATGACACACTTAAACACACAATAATTACCACATCAAAGAGATTTTAAGCAAGTATAAAGAGAGAGACATCAATCATTGTCTGAGAATTTTACAAATGTGATTTTGTGTTTCATCCATACTCATGCATTTACTTGGGCAAGACCAAAAATCTCATTAGGATCTACTTTATTTTGCTTGAAAATTATCACATTCCTTTGTTTCCAAATTTCCCTATAATTGCTAACCACATTCTCTCCCATACAATTTTTTGTCTCCTATTAAGGTTAACAAGACAAAAGTGTTAGAAGTTGTTCCTTACCTTAATATGGGATACAATGCTTAAGCCCAAACCACTTATGACACATATTCCATACTTTTTAGGATTCTCTATATGAAATGAATAAGTGTTCTACGGTCTCTTCACATTATAGACAAAACTCACAAAGGCTATGTTGTAAGAGAATCTCCCTCAGTATTAGTTTGGTCTTTGTTGGAAGCTTATCCAAAAACAACCTCCAACCTAATACTTGTGCCTTCGGTGTAATTCTCGTTTTCCACAATATTTCAAATGCTTTATTCTCTCCCCCTTCGGACGTTCCTTGTAGCCTATTGTAGGCAGACCTAACCGATAACACACATTCTCCATCTTCCTTCCATTTTCAAATATCTGGATTCCCTTTGGTATAACTTTCAACCATTCAGTACTAGAATCACGAATGTTATCACTGCTCTCCCGATTTGCATGACCGAAAAATCAACCAATGCTAAGTTATCACCATAACATAATTAAAGAGGGATTGACCACTAAATCATGATTAAGTCATGATTAGGCTCTCCTTAGTCACCCGATGAGTAAAATTCCAATAAAAAAATACCATATAAGAACTCAAAGGGAGTGGGTTTTTCTCTAAATTTATATTTGAAATGTAGTTTAATTTTTTATCTGAATTTATATTTAAAAAATAAAAATAGAAAATATATATTCATATATATATATATATATATAGATATATATATATATAGATCTGTAAGTATAAAAAATTGTGATATTCCGACTAGTAATGAGATTGGTTTTTTTAAATAAAGCGCGTAGCATACAAATAATACATGAACTTGTCTAGTTATCATTTTTATGTTTTAGACTGACTTTAAGATCACCTTTTATAATAAATTTTCTTCCATTAATTAAAATCTATTAGAAGACATGGTTTTCGAATAAATCGTGAAACACGCTAAATTTTGTAATTTTTTAATAATATTTTACAAAAAAAATATTTTAATTTATTTGTATGAAATCATTAAAGAATGAGATTGAAAATAGTCGTGAATATGAACACTCCGTACCATTAGCTGTATAACAACAGTGTAGGATGCACGCTTACTGCAAACTTTTCAACCATTTCAATCATTTGTTTCAACATTTTGTACTTTTTTATATTATTTGTTTTACGCGTTTTTTATTATTAAATATCGAATAAACTTTAATTTCAGTAATATATTTATTTATAAATATTTTCATAAACACTCATATTCCATTCAAAGAAAATATTCATTTGTTTTCTTCTCCAAATTATTATTATTGAACTGCACTCAACATTTTTATTTCTAAAAGTACCAAATCAGTTGCATTAATTTATTTTTTTCTCCATACTTGGAACTTATGACGGAATGATGATGACAACGAATCGTTCTTTCCCATATGCCCATTTCCAATTCATAATGGAAAATTGCAATTTATAAAATAAAAGTTAGGTGTGATATTAATTCACCACTCAATGGGCTTTTTCAATACACCATCTTTTTTACACATGCAACATATCTTCCAACTTCTTTTTATCCTCAAGTTATTTTACATACAATTGGTTGTCATGCCATGTCACTTTCATGCCACCATCAATTACAATGTTAAATCGGATAATCTTTCCCTCCATTACTTCTACTCATGTTCTCTGAAACTTCTATATCGATAAAAAGTAAGACAAACAATTTTATAATATATAAGAGAAGTGTAAATTTCATTTTACAAACTGGTTTTGTAAGATTGAGTGAATCATTCAACCCCACAAAATTAGAATAAAACAATTTCATAATATACAAGTACGGTGAAATACCTTACAAACTGATTTTGTGGGATTAGGTTAAACTTAAAGTCCATTTCTAACCAACTACCAAAATCGTAATAAATATTATATCATAATCTTTATATCTGATTAAACATTTTAGGTGTAAAAAGTAGTTTCCATTGTATCATAACCCAACAGCCCATTTGCTTCTCACCATAAAATAAAATAAAATTCTTATAACATGGAATCTTTTTGTCTTTTGTTCAACTTGCTCATGCGTGTATAATAAACATATATGTGTATTTTGGTTGCATGCATATATGTTTAGCTTTTAATAGTTATTCTTTAAAAGTTTTCTATAGATAATGAGTTGCTTTTACACATTAAACTAATAATAGTAATGTAATATACATGTCTGGTACTCGGTAGAGAGAGGTTTTCAGAAAGTGAGGTAGAATATTTTTCTTGAATAAAGGAAAATAGAATTTGAAAGATATAAAAAGTGATGGTAAATAGTACTTGATAATAATATATGATGTAGAATTTGACAATCACTGATCGTTGTTTGGCCCTGGATAGAGAAATAGGTAGGAAGTAATAACTTAATAAGCAATTAGTTCACGAGTTGAGAGAGACAATGAAAGCAGCCTCCACAAGATAAGGGTTTGTTTTATTGTCATTAATTTAAGATTTTTAATTTGAAGTGTTGACATTGTAAATGCCTTTTCTCTGCAATATCGTCATATGCTGAGAGATTTCTCTGTATTGGCTGTGAAAATTGCATAATGGGAATGCATTAAAGTTTGTAATGCAGCTAAAAAAATAATGTAAACAATACCGAGACACTACAAAACAAATCACCTACCTTGCACTCTTTTCTCTGAGCTGTGCCTCTGGCTCTGGCTATGGCTGAGACTGTGCCTGCCATGTGTTCGAAACTTTGTTCTCAAATCTAGCACACCTTTTCATCATATAAATCAGAGCCTTTAAGCAAAACCAAGTTTCCCAAACTCAAAAATAACCTCACTTTCCCCCTTTGTTCGTCAAAACATGGTACCAACCTCCTCACTTAAGTGTGTTCTTCTCCTCTTTTATTATACTTCTTCCTTTAACTTGTTAACCCTCCTGGCTGTGCCCTCAACATAGGAGCTGAAACCACTGGAGTAGCTGTCTCTGTGGTAATCTTCTTGTTTAATTTTTACAGCATCCAATTCCAAACAAATTAATTAAGCCTTAAATTAACATATACAGCTAGTACTTTTCCTAATTCTCTTTTTTTTTATTGTTCATCTGCAGAGCAAAGAGTGCAGTAGACAATGTGAGTCAAGTTTCTGCTCAGGTACAAGACTAACTCTATGAGTGTTTTTCTTCTTATTTTTAAGATTTGGCTGATTGGATTAAGGTATAATTTGTTCAATAACACTTTGGAATTTGGAATGACAGTGCCTCCATTATTGCGATATGGCAAATAGTGTGGACTTTTGTATAGTGGGTGCCCTGGTGAAAGACCTTGTGATGATGGCCTTGATGCTTGTTGTATGAAGCATGATCAATGTGTGCAAGCCAAAAACAGTGAGTTCTCTAATAGCTTTCTAATTAAGACATCTTACATTATGACTTGAATTAGAGAAAGATTTGCTTGAATACTTCCAGTATCAGAATCTATCGGATCTGACTCTTTGTAAGTGGGATCATCTCGTCCCTTCACAGACTAGATGTTCAATTCAGTTTGTTTTTTTTTTTTTTGTACCATGTTTGTCTTTATTTTGATAGGTCCCGTATTATCTTAACACTCAGTTTTGAATGATCCATGATTACTTATTTGTACATAAAAAATCTGAATCTGTACTAAATTAGCTCTGATGGTAATGAACCATTGAAATAGATATGACAGGAAATTGAATCGGTCAGTGCATTTGCTTTTGCAAGCACATGGCTTAGAAAATCGTTAGGATGGAGAGGGTGAGAATTAGAAAAGGGATATAGGTAGTGTGTAGTCTAGATTCTTGTTTACCTTCTCTTTTTCTCAAAAAAGGAAGTGGGTTTAAACACAAATTCGTAGAAGTAAAATAACTTTTCCAATGAACTTATATCCCAAAAGTTAGAGTTTTTTATGGAAATTAATAATAAAAGTTTCACTCGTTTAGAAGAAAAACAAAAACAGAGCTGGACCAAACCCTATATTAGAAGAAAAGGCAAAATATGCATCTCATTATTGTACAAACCAATGTTCAAAAGCAGATAACCCAAGGAATTGTTTCCGAAGTCTTCAATTAAAATGAAATAAAGATGACGGTTGATAGGGATTCTTTACTTAATTGCTTTTTATCAGTATACTAATGAATCCAGTAAATGCCATGAAGTTGATGAACATAAATAGAAACTAATCGTGATCTTTCATCTATTTACTTCTTTTTTGAATGACCGATTCCTTGGCTTGATTATGAAGATGACCCTCATTGCATCCCTTCTCCTACACTCAAACAACATGCATAAGAGGACATTCGAGTGATAATTACAACTAACAGTCAACTTTGTACCCCACAAAAATTATTATTGAACTATTTTTGTCGAATACTGAAATCTTGTAGACTTGTGTAATTGAACAATAAAATCCAATTTCGCTTTATTGACTAAGTGGGTTGGTTTTCCATCCGAGATTCTCACTTAAAATTACCTAAAAAGCAACTCTTAGTTACGTTGTGTAATTAATGATTGTTTTATGCAGATTACTACCTAAGCTAAGAATGTAGCCAAGCATTGATAAACTGTATGAATAACTTCAAGAACTCGAGGGCTCCTACATTCAAAGGAAACACGTGCGATGTGGATGATGTTGTTGAAGTAATACAATTTGTGATGGAAGCCGCTTTACTGGCTGGAGGGATTCTCCACAAGCCCTAGAGAGTATGTTGTTTGTCTGTCTATCTGTCTTGTCAAGTCTCAGCAAAAAATAGATATTTTCTCGTTCTTCCTATTGTTTTTAGTTGCTCTCTTACCAAATTAATCAACCTTTAATGCTTCATTTTATTTGTTCACAACCAATGTACTCTTTTCGCACAACACTCTTATTATTAGGTAAAGTATGTTTAGACATTCTTGTGATCCCCCACCTCCTACAAATGTACACTGCAAACACATTTTTTGTTTCTTCGATTTTCCTTGTGATGGAATTAGTTTCGCTTTTTAAAAGATTCGTTTAAAGTTTTCAATGGTTACTATTTTCATATATAAACTATAAACAAATATAGGTAAGCATGGCTAAGCCAACCCCATCTTGAAAGTAAATTTGAACATCAAAGTTCATGAAGCAAACCTTCTTTTCTACAATTTTGTTTGTTTGGTGATTGTGTCCAACTAATAATCGAGGATAAAACACTTGTTTGTTAAAGATTTTATCCATGAGAGTTCTACTTTCTTACGTTACAAGGCAAAGTTACTATAGCTTTGAACAAAAGCTTCTCAAGCGTTTTACTTGGTTTTCCGTCGAAATAGAGCTTAATGGATGTTTGGCTATATGCAAAAATATCCTTTTATACTAAGAACTAATCATAGCTTTGAGAAGTCGAACATCATTGTAGTTAAAAAAAATACGCTGTTTTTTTATTTTTCAGAATGCAGTCTACATTTTAGGGAGAAAAAGGAAGTTAAAGTAGATTAAATGCATTTGAGGCAGAGTAAAGCAAAACTGCAATACAGGTATTTGAATAACACCAGTCATTTTGTATAGATATTGCTGCTGGTAGAGACTACAAGTCAAATGCTGAGCAAGCGATAGGCGAGGATACTGAGTTTGTAAAGGTATCACTAAAACAGAACTCTAGTAAGGAAAAAGTTAATTACATGGAAGTGAAACTCATAAGCAGGATATATCCTATATCCAACTGAGTAAGTGATTCCTTTCTCTACTTTCTCCATTGCTTATGAAACCAGTGTCGATTTCCTGTCTGTTTCTACACCTTTTTTAGGCTTCACGGGTGGCAATTTGTCTAACACCCAACTTGGTGAAGAACCAAGCCACAGCCCTTCACCAGTTTCTTTGTGCTTGAAATCAGGAGCTTTTTCATTCCTCTGATGATAAAAATGAGCTATCAACTCATTACACAAAATCCAAAACAGCGATATAAATTTGTAAATATTTAAGAACATAAGGACAATTCAGAAAATGGGTTACCTTATCTACTCTATTATCCCACCATTTAGCCGGATTTTGCACCAAATCATTCCAGGAAACATCACCACCTAAAACCAGGTTGAGACATGCGTACTTCAAAAAACAAAATATGATGACCAAAGAAGTGAAATTAAAGTAGGACACGAGGAATCTTAAGTTGAAGGGCCAAAACAAACACGAGACACTGGGCAAAGATAAAAATGGAGATATCTACACAAACCTTTACTATCCTTTGCTTTTTTGGATTTAACAACCGGAACTTCAAATTCAAGCCCTTTCAGTTTGCTTAAAACAAATGTTGTACAGTTGCTAAGCCAGAGGGAAACACTGCCATCCTTGCGCTTGAAATCAGGGTGCTTTGGATGTACCTGTACTATATAGATAAAGGGATAAAAGGATCCTCCAGATAAATTAGACAAAAGAGAGAAAGATACATCGAGTGAAAAGTCATTAATCACTAGTTCACTACCAATCCATTTTGTTTGCTGTCACGGAAATCCCACCACTGCTTTGGATTATCTACAAGGTCTATCCAAGAACTCATTGAAGAATCTGGGTTTTTCTTCGCAGAGGCTGTTAAAACAAACCAAATTGCAAATTGTTGGAAAGTTCAAACAACCCAATTACGGACATACTTATACTTACATATTGAGTGTTTCGGTTCAGGTTTCAGATCAATTGTCACTAACTCTAATTTCTCTTGGACCCATTTGGGAGTTGAGCTACTGATAAAGAGTAATTCACCATTTGTCTTTCTTTCAAAAGCTGCACCTTTTGGATTCTCCTACATTAATTTGTAACGGATGTCAGAAAACAAATTTGAAGGAAGCATCATCAATAATAGCCAAATATTAAAGGTGCATGACAAAACCAATCAAGGAGAAAACTTCCAACCTCTGTTGAACGAAGATCCCACCATTCAACGGGGTTATCAAGGAGATCCTTCCAAGAATTGTCTTTGTCCAGCTCTTCACTCTGCTTGGCACGGATATCCTTCCTTGATGGATTGATGTCATGCTCCTCACTTTCTAATAGGATAGAAACAGAACATGTCAAAAAGAAATACCAAGTTCACGGAAGTCACTGCTAAAACCACACCACACACTATCAAAATTTTCAATTTCATCTAACATAATGAATACTAGCTATCATCCTCTAATTAACTTGCTCTGTTGGGTTCTTTTCTTGTCTGTTTTGGAGCATACATAAATATAAATTGTATGCATTTAAGAAAGAAAAGCGTTATTGCGGTATCAATATATGAAGTATTGCTGAGACTAGAGGACATTAAGGTAGTAAACGAGAAGGGAGGACTTACGAGAGAAAGGAAGTATTTTGGTGGTTGAAGATGCGGTTGTAGTGTTGAGTTGGGGATATCCTTGAACAAAGTTGAGGGTTTGCACCATAACCTGTTGTAGATAGTGAAGATGAAAAGTGGGAGTGTAACAAAAGATAAGATAGTATAAGAAAGAGAGGTACCTGGATATTGGTTTGATGGTGGTGGTGTTGGGGGTGTAGTCCATGAGGATCAGTGGTGAGATTTCCAGCAATGTGGATGAAATCATTGAGTTTGAGATGGCATTTGGCGGTATGAGCGAGATCACCCTCGAACAGAAGCGGAATCCTGAAATGGGGAGATAGAGTAGTTATTACAGGAACAGCAAAGAAGAGAAAGGAAACAGAGAGAGCAACGTACGAGAGGAGAGGAGAAGAAGGGGACTCTTGGCGCGTGATGACGGCGGTGGCCCAGGCGTTGCCTTCGGGAGATTGGTGGAACTGAAGGGGCGTGAGTAGCTGACCGATGAGATTGACGGCGTTAGCCAGTTTGGGCTGAAAAGGAATCTCCGGCGGGGTGGGTTTGGAGCGGCGAGTGGCGTAGGAACGGAGAAAGAGAACGAGAAGGGAAACCGAAGAATCCCTGCCACCTTTGCCAAACTGTTGTCGCACCCAATAATTCATTTCGCTTACTGCGCACGAATGAATGAAACCAACACGTTTTTTTTAGGTTACCTAATTTCACTTCCCTCTCCCTCTTCGTTTGAAACTATTGACAAATTAATTAAATTTTAAGACTTTCAAATTTTAAATTACTATGCTTGCCTCCAAGTCCTGCTCCAAATTATGTTTATCCTGTTTTGTTCTTGAATAGAATACCTATGCTTATTTATAATCAAAGCATGTTCTTACTAAAGTTTTGTGCTTTAGCAAACATTTTCTGTTCGATAATTAAGGTTTTCATCCATAGTTGTGTAGCAAAGGAAACTAGGTTAAGTGTTGACCTTTCATGAATGGTTGTTATTGGTGTATTTTAAAACATGTATAAAATGTCGCTTCAAACAATAAAAAACAGTAAACTTTGAATTATCTAAACACGTATTACATAAAACGTAGTTTCGTTGATGGTGGGAAGATAAGAAGATCCGAGGAGTGGAAAAAAGAAGTGATGGGAGGAGAAAAAGAAGAAGCTTCAAGAACTCCATTGCTCTCCGACAGAAACCCTTCCACTTGGACATATGGCAGTATCCTGGTGGTGGCTTCCTTGTGGCTCCTGGTGGCCCTGTCCCTAGCCCTCTACTTCTCCTCAGCCCCCGTCTCCTCCTCGCAGCTCCCTCACCCCGTCGTGATCCTCGTTTCCTCCGACGGCTTCCGCTTCGGATACCAGTTCAAAACCCCCACTCCCAACATCCGCCGTTTGATTCAGAATGGCACGGAGGCTGAGACCGGCCTCATCCCCGTCTTCCCCACCCTCACATTCCCCAACCACTACTCCATCGTCACCGGCCTCTACCCTCCCCACCACGGCATCGTCAACAACCTCTTCTACGACCCCATCACCTCCGAAAAGTTCTCCATGTCCAACCACGACCCCAAGTGGTGGCTTGGCCAGCCCCTCTGGGAGACCGTCCTCCTCAACGGCCTCTCCGCCGCCACCTACTTCTGGCCGGGCTCCGAGGTCCACAAAGGCCCATGGAATTGCCCAGAGGGCTTCTGCCAACCCTACAATGGCTCTGTCCCCTTTGAGGACAGAGTCGACACCGTTTTGAGCTACTTCGATTTACCCCCTCACCAAATTCCCTCTTTCATTACTCTATATTTTGAGGATCCTGATCATCAGGGTCACCAGGTTGGACCTGATGCTGCTGAGATCACTGATGCTGTTGCCAGAATCGACAGCTTGGTTGGGAGGCTCATCGATGGCTTGGAACAGAGAAGCATTTTCGAGGATGTTCATGTTATTTTGGTCGGTGACCATGGCATGGTAGGTACATGTGATACAAAGCTTGTCTCTTTGGTTGATTTGGCACCTTGGGTGGAGATCCCTCGAGATTGGATCCAGTATTACACCCCATTGCTGGCTATTCGCCCTCCTCCTTCCGTTGATCCAGCGTATGTTGTTGCTAAGATGAACGAAGGGTTGAGCTCTGGGAAGGTTGAGAATGGGGGGAGGTTGAAGGTTTATCTGAAGGAGGATTTGCCTGAGAGGCTTCATTATTCGGACAGCGATCGGATTACGCCCATTGTTGGTTTGGCTGATGAGGGTTTCAAGGTTCAGCTGAATCGAACGGGTAAGAAGGAATGTGGCGGTGCTCATGGTTATGACAATGCGTTTTTCTCCATGAGGACTATTTTTATTGGACATGGTCCTAGGTTTCCCAGAGGGGGGAAGATACCCTCCTTTGAGAATGTTCAGATTTATAATCTTGTTACTTCCATTCTTGACATCAAGGGTGCGCCTAATGATGGCTCTGCCACGTTTCCGGATTCTGTTCTTCTGCCTACTACTGCGTGACAACGTAAATTGTTGATTTCCAATCAGAATTGAAGTTTCACATTCATTATCTATCTTCACCTTTAATGCATTATTATTATGCAGGTTGTTGAGATGAAACTTAACTTTTGTATTGCAAAATAAATAAGATGTTGCAGTTTCTGAAATGGTGAATTTAGATGTTGCAGTAGCAATAAGTGTATAATGTATTAATTTCTTGGCTTAATTCAGTTATTGGGCTGGAAGCCTAGTAGAAACTGCATTATCTGTGGAAAGGGACAGCACCCAAATGACATATATTACTATGTTGTTTGGTTCTATGAATGGATCCACATGCAATATTTCCCTTTTGGATTGATGTTGAGTTCTATATTACTCTACCCTTTTGCTGCTATTCTGTTTTTAGGAGTGGTAAATCATGTGTTTCAACTTTTTTTCAAATGGCTAATGATTGTTGTCTACTTGTCTCCCAGCTCCCAAATGTTAGACACTGATTCCATTGTTAACTTTGGCATTTCACTGAATTGGTCCTCTTTCCATTTCAGTTTGGAAAATGTCTTTGATGACAGTACTTTTCATTAACTCACTGATATACTCTACTCTTTTACTCTCTGTAAATATTTCTGGCGTATTACTTGTATGATCAATGAATCAATGGTGCTACTTTTTGTATTCTGAAGTTGCTAATCCATTTCACTCAATCCTACATGTGGGAAAAATTATTGCTAAGTCATTGCTGCTAGATGAAGCTACTGCTATATAGTAAAAGCAATTAGCATAAACCCTTATGTTATCCTTGTTTTGGGAATATTATTCTTGCAGGAAAGTATACACTAGATTAATATTCATCCGTATATTTCATGAAAACTTAAACCAAAAGCTTCCTTCAGTTACTGTTTAGTTACTGTATGTTAGTGTTGTATTCCATCTATTTCTCACATATAACAGAACACATATTTATGCAGAATTTGTTATTGACAGTAATTTGAACATCTTTTTAAAGAGTTTATAGTTGTAAACAAACAATTTAAAGTAATTTTATTCTGTCATTCAATCTAAGCGTTTTTTTTTCTCCTCATCTTCTAATCACATTTAATAGATTAAAACCAATTTAATCCAATTGAAAAAACCGAAAGTTGATCTCTCATTGTTTAGGAGAAAAATGGGAGAAGAAGAATAGAACATGTCAAAAAAAAAAAGTTAGATTTGTTTTAATTGTTTGGATAAGTAAAATAGATTTTTTGTACTTCTTGAACCATACAATAAAAACCAAATTTATAAACTCACTTTGTTTTTAAGGAAGAAATTAACGTTTTTAACAAATTAATTTTTCGTAAATACTTTTTCTCTTTGAAATTCTGCTCAGATAATATTTTTATGTAAGCTTTTTTAATTTAATCCAAGCAAGAAGTTAAGAATTCTCAAAAAGGTACTTTTTACAATATACTTCAAGAATCATTACCATTTTTTCTAATTTTTTAACAATATCAAAATATATTCTCATAATCAATTGTTGAAGCCTTCAATTCAACCAAAAAATGTTGAATAATAACATAATGTAATATTTTTAACAGTAAACCAATAAAACATTATTATTAATATGATTCTTTGAAATAATCATTATAAAAATTATCATACATGTTATCGTAATATTATGGGTTAAATATGTTTTTTGTCTCTTAAGTTTAAGTTAATTTTAGAATTAGTTCATTTCAAAACTTTTGACCAATTTAGTCATTCATTTTTCGAAATACGTGGATTTAATCTTTAAAATCAAATTTTGTTAGATTTATTTGATGTTGCGTACGCATATCAGAATTGTATTTGAATTGTTTATATCGTTTGACATATTTTTATTTTAATGTTAAGTATTTTTGCTTTAATGTTAAGTCAAATACTATTATGAAACGTGTTTGAAATGTCAAATAAACTTAACAAAAATTGATTAAAAAGATTTAAATCTACGAACAAAAAATAGAAAATTAAATTAGTCTAAAGTTTTGAAAAGTTCTCATTCCAAAATTTTCTTAGAGTTAAGAAGAAGAAAAAAAATTTCAAAATTATATAGTTTTCAATATTTATCTGTGAAGTTGAATTGTAGAAAATAAAAGAAATTTTTATATTGGAATAAATAGAAAATAAGAAATGATGAAGGAAAAGAAAAAAATGCGAAGAGAGAAAGAGTGAGTTGTAGGAAGACCATTGATTTTTCTGTTGTTCTATCGCATCATATCATCATCACCATCCTCATGTGATGTTGTAGCGCTCTTCACTCTCAGAGCGCGTAAATGGCACATCTTCACCTTCTCCGATTGCAATTCCGATTATCCTCTTCCTCTACCTCTCTCTTCACCGCCCCTAACTCCGCCTCTGCCACCACCCTCTTCTCTCCCCTCGCCTATTCTTCGCCTGCACCACCGCCTCCTCCCACTCTTGCTTTCGCGCCCAGAAAGCACCTTCCCTCTTTCAAGGTCACTTTTTAACCCTTCCCTTATTCTCTTCATTCTCAATTAGGACACTCTCGTTAACTAACTTTATTGCATCTCTTCTTCTTAGCGTTCTCCAATTACGCCCCCATTTTCAATCGCGGTTAATTGCCGCCTTTGGAGCAGGACAAGCCCTATACTTTACTGTTGTTACTATCATTATTATTTTGTGGTCAACCCTATATTTAGTCCCTTGCAAGAGGGTATTGCTTAAAGAGTGAAAATTGCCGCACAACTATCCCGATTGCATGTATTTCATCAATCAAATTACTCATACCTTATGGACTAATTCATCCATCCAATGCATATTTCAAAACGTGTACGCGCTAATTTTCATCTTTCCAGGACTAATATAACCTCTAGTGTATCTTTGAAAGGGTAACTTCGTTGCTTGCTCTATTAATTTTGGTCATAGGTTGCTGATGTACGGCAGAACAGTTTAGCTCTCACTCATATCTGCATGCTACTGTAATACAATATACAATACTATTGACATTTTAGAGCATGCTAAAATAAATTATTTTAATAGCCATTTTTTTGTTACCATTTGAGGAGTAGAATCAAGTTTTGCCCAGGACTGTTTGCCATTTTAGAATGCTCTGTCTTTCTCAATGTGATTATGCTATTAGTTTGCAGTGATCACCAGTGTGTTATGTAGTTGGATTAACTAAACAGCTTTAGTTGCTTGCTTGATTAGGGTTGCACAGGAAATTGAGTGCTATTTATTCAGACCCTGTGACTTCCCCAAACGCCGTCTTTAGAAGTTGCTTCTTTGTGATATTTATTCTAATTTTATCTTTGGACATGTGTAAAATATAGTGGTTGATGCTCATCTGCTGCTGCTATTTGTTGCTGACTATTGGTATTAATAATTTTCCATTGTAATTTTGTGTTTGGTCCATTCCATTCTATGCAGATGTTCTCACTAACTAGACCGTCTGAGATAGCTTATGAACTTTAGAATGTTTCATTTACTGATGTGAATCAGTGCTAGGATATTTTTTCCCTTGGTATTTATTGGTAGAGTTTCCAAGTGAATAAGTTAATTATTTCGAAATCAGTACAGAAAAGGAAGCCTACTGATGACTATACTTTGCTTTTACTATGTCTCGACTGTTAGTCAATTTTTATGGATTGCTGAAGTATGATGTGTTTTTCCCAGTCTTTTGTTTGATTTTACTCACCTCACTTCAGGTATGTGCAACTGTTGCTGAAACTGGTCAGCCAAAATGGTGGGAAAAGAATGCACCAAACATGGTTGATATTCACTCCACGCAAGAATTTCTGAGTGCTTTGAGTCAAGCTGGAGATAGACTTGTTATTGTTGAATTTTATGGAACTTGGTGTGCTTCTTGCCGAGCATTATTCCCTAAGGTCCTCTTTCTTCTTGACTTTCACCCTTTCATTCTTATACTTTTCAGAAGATTTTTTATTTCCTGCAACATATGCTCTCAACTGTACTTTGTTGATAACATGTTCAAAATTGAACAAGATGTAAAATTATCAGTGATCTAATGTGCATGGTCATCCAAATACTATATTATGGGCTGACGTCTTAATTAGTGGATAGTGTGATATTGGTCTGAATTGCTATGAATGTACTGATATGGATGCTTGGCGTTCCTGTCTATGCCATGCTGGTCCTGCTATACTGACATAAATTAGAATAGGATCTGAACGTGATGGAATGAAAGAGGCGATGTTTGAGATACTGTCTGCAGTCTGCACCCACACCTTCAAAACATATTTTTTAATTTGAATCAGATTTGATAGTGACCACATATTAATTTCCTTTTTTAGAAAGAAAACTCCTTTTAGATGAGGTTTAGTAACAGTTATGTAAATGGCTGGTAACATGTCAAATGTGGGTTAACTTGGGTAACATGTTATACGTGGTTCGAGGGGTGGTACTGTTCTGCAAGTAAACATTTTTTTCTTTTTCTGTCCATGTAAAAATGAAGACGTTGAATTGCACTGGAGAATCACTGGATATATGTTTTCATGATCCTTGATCGACTTGCTTTAGAAGTCTCTGGTCTGTCTCATTTTCATTTCCAGTTCTTATTCTTGATTGAAGACTACTATATCAGCATCTTGGTTTTCTAATTCATGTTGAAGGTTTCGTGATCTGTTTTGGTTCTTATTGTGCACAACAATGAAGGCGAGAGGAAAAATTTAATTAAGTAAAATGTTCTTCTAATAGGGACCAAAGTGAGGAAATGGGACCTTTGTTAGATCAATTGAGTATTTATCCTACAGTTTAGAGAGTATATTTGCAGGCAATTTGGTTGAACAGTGGTAAGAAAGGCAGAAATTGAGACAGCTGGAAAGGGGCATGTGGCTGCTAATCCTTTGCATCAGGAGTGGAGAAAAAGCTCGAGGCCCAAAATAACCAACAGTAGGATGTGAGTTCATGATTGGTCTAGCTAGTAATATTGAAATTTGATTAGGGGAGAGAGAAGGTATCGAAAAAAATAATTCTGGTCCGCTCCTCTGCTGTGGGTATTCTGTGCTCTCTGAAAACCTAGTCTCTGCATTCCAGTTTTTATTTCATGGTATTTGCTCCTCTGAAATTCTGCCATATGTCAGCAGCCCTCCCTTCCTTGTGAGAAAAGTCCATCAGCCATAATACAAATACAGAGTTGAGCTCTCTTTTTGTTCTATTACATTCGTATGCAATTACATTGGTGCTTTCATTGATTCATGGCTGAAAAAACTTGTGTAAAAGGAACTCTAGCGGTTATTGGACACTATGGAAACATGAGATTAGGAGTATGCTAGGTGGTTTGAAACTTTGGAGTCAGCCATGGATGGGTACTCAAGCAAAATACCGTTCCAGAGTCTAGTCTTGTTGTTGCTCCCATTTATCAACCATTTCAGGTAACGAGTTTTAAGCTTGATTTCCCTCAGATTGATGGATCAGATGTCCTTTTGATGGATCTCTAAAGCTAAACAGTTGTTCAGTTATTACAATACACCAGATGGACATCATTTAACTGTTGTTGCAATTCATCTAGACTAGGAGGTCGTGCCTTAGTTAGTATCACATGATGATTAGCATCAATCCGTTTCATTCATGGTTTACCTTATGAATATCCCAGAGCACAACTCTTTAAAATTGATGCAAGCCATTATTGTACAGGACTATTTTGTGCAATTTACAGCTCTTGGAAATAGGGTCAAGAACATAACCCACAAGCAACATTGGACTGTTTTATTGCTGCTGTTAAGCTAAAGATTTGTATTGCTCAGGCCCCAACCACCCTATTGAAATTCCCTAGCCAAGCTATATAAAGAGAAGTACGTTGCTAAACCATGATCTTATAATTTTAACCCTTGGCCTAAAACACTATTAAGGTCAAACCACACAGGCATTCTTATAGCCAGAAACTATTAAATTTAAGCCATGATACAAGAGATGTTGTAGGAAGGGAATACAATGCCTAGCACTAGTCCTTTTTCTTCTCGCATAGTCTTGGTGAAGAAGAAGGATAACACATGGAGATTTTGTACCGACTATAGGGCTGTGAATGCCACTATAGTGAAGGATAGTTTCCCCATCCTTACTATTGATGAGCTCATTGATGAGTTGAATGGAGCTCGGTGGTTTCCTAAACGGCAGCTAAGATTGGGGTACCATCAAGTATCGGTGAAGAAAGACAATAGGCATAAAATAGTCTTCAAAACCCATAGGGCCTTGATGAATGGCTAGCATGCCATTTGAACTCTCTAATGCTCCTGCCACATTTCGGAGTCTCATGAATGAGGTATTCAAGGTCTTTTAGTATGTCTTGGTTTTCTTTGATGACATCTTGGTATCCGGTTCTTCTTGGCCTTTATATTTGCATCAATTGGAGGTGGTATCGAAAATTCTGCTTCAAAGGTTGTCAAAATGTTACTTTAGTTTTCAACAGATAGATCATTTAGGTCATGCTATTTCTGGTCAAGGTGTGGCTATAGATGAAGAAACTGAGAGGTTTCCTTGGCCTTTGCTTGCTAATTTGAAACAACTGAGAGGTTTCCTTGGCCTCACTGGGTACTATAAACGATTCATTAAGGGCTATACAGCTATGGCTGTTCCTTTAACCAATTTGTTGAATAAGGAAATTTTTTTTTGGAATGGTCCAACTGCCATTGAGAGACACATTTCTCCCTTTTTATTCAATTTTGATGGTCGTCTTTTTCCTATAAACAAATGAATTCACTGTCAGTAGGGAGCCTGCCTCCAGATCCAAAGAATAAAGTATTCTTGTAGTGTATCTTCTGTGAATTAATTTGTAATTCTTTTTGCATGCTGCTGAAAGTATATCACACATATCCTGAATCTTGATGTGGATTTGGCAGTTATGCAGAACCGCTGAAGAAAACCCCGAAATTCTTTTTCTCAAAGTAAATTTTGATGAGAATAAGCCAATGTGCAAAAGGCTGAATGTTAAAGTACTTCCTTACTTCCACTTTTATCGCGGAGCTGAGGGGCAGCTTGAATCATTTTCATGTTCACTTGCCAAGGTAATTCTTACAATTTAGTTGGTAATGCTTAGCATTTCTGTCTTCAATTTAAGTAGATGAGCAGCAGAAGTTGATAATTGATGCCTATGATTTTCCCAAGAATGTTTATACCGAAACTTAAGGGAATATTTTGTTTGACAATTTTCTTCTCATCTGGTGTGTTGTTAAATAGTTAGAAAAATGCATAGAACCTAATTATACAGAATGGTAGGAGCCAAATCTTTTAATTTCTTAATCAGCTGATAGTTCATTTGTAAATTACAGTTTCAAAAAATAAAGGATGCCATCGAGATACATAACACGGCACGATGCAGCATTGGTCCACCTGTGGGCATTGGCGATCTGCTTGCTGAACCTTCCTCTGTTGCCAAGGATAGACCTGCGGAATCTGTGTAAGCATAGTACTTGTATCTTGTATTCACGCATTTGTATTATAAGCTATCTCACAGAGGGAAACCCCAAAGAAACTTATAATATATGTACTCTGTATATTTACTACTTTATTTTTTTGCTTTTAGAAGGATGCCTAGCAGAATTGTTTCTTCTGTCTCATTCTTGACCATTCATTAGCTGATTGTAATCGTGTACTTTTAAGCTTCTGTGAAATGAAATGTTATGATTTAATTCTTTTGCTAGGTCTGGCTTGACCGAGGAATTTTTAAACTATCTTAACTTTTAATGTGTGTTTCTTTTAAATATTTGAGTGAGGGAAATGAAGAAATTATCGCCGGATTAGGATAGTAAACTGAACTTTGGTTTATGATGATTTTAAATCATGGCAGTATCTATAAAAATAAAACTGGGAGTGTTAAGATAAATAACCAACTACAAACAACTCACCCGATAACTTCACTCATATTCCAAATCCAGCAGTTCCATTCTGCACTTTTAACAATTTCTTTTTACATCAATTGAATTTGTGAATCCAAAAATCAACAGTTCCAGAATATGATTTTACATTTTGGATTGACTAATTCAAACATGGAAAAAGAAAATGCAAGAACCGATTTTTTGAATGTAGAAAATAACTCTCCTAATGCACTCAGATTCATGCTACCAAACTACGTGTTTGGCCTAACATAACTAATAATTAACATTAACATCGTAATAAATAATTAATGCAAAAAGTATATAATAAAGAAAAAAACTATTACAAAAAATCGATGTATCTTGCCCAAAAAATATAAAATACGAAAACAAAATTCAAACTTTGCTAAATAAATAAATAAAATCCAAAAAAAGTCAAAACTTATTTGTTAAAAATATATATAAATAACTTCAATACATTTTCATCATAAAACTAATTAAGAGATTATTATTTAATTCTATAAAATAAAAAACTTATATTAAATTTAATTATACTTTTATAATTTTAAATTGATCAAATAAATATACTATAATTTTTAAAATCTTGTCACCTGTGCATAAGGTAGAATAGAAATACTGGTATGTATATCGATTACCTCCCTTCGTTTTGATATGTACATCTGATTTTTTTTTTTCTTTTATCATGTATTCCTGTTAATTTGCTCCTACATCAATTTTGTTTTTTTGGTAATATAAAAATATTTATTTATCATGAATTCCGAATTTCGATTTAGAAAAAAAAAATAGTGTTTTGATCTGAGTGTATCATGTGTCGTGAGAGCTTGTCCTAGAAAAGCGAAGAGATCCACAATTTGTTGTGTTGGTGTGTGATTCCATGGTTGAAGCAGCAATGGTTGTTTCCTAAGATCCGCCAAATTGCGTTCCCTCTCTTACCTTCTTCTCAGTAAACACACACAAAATGAAGACATATGGAACAATCTCACAAGAGCCAGAGGCTTCATCAAATCCAGATTCAGTTTTCGTTTCACAGGCGAAAGAGCGCATTCAAACGTCTCTAGGCACAATCAGACCATGGAAAGAAATGCTGCAACCCTCTCATCTCAAACTTCCATCTTCCTTCTACGCTTCAATCCAAAGAATCAACACAAATGCCAGACATTTTCGTGCCAACTACGTCATCATCATATTGTTTGCGCTTTTCCTTAGCTTACTAGAACACCCTGTTTCTTTGATCATACTGGTTGTTATGATGATAGCATGGCTGTACTTGTATTTCCTACGAGACACCCCTTTGGTGATTTTGAGGTTTGAGATCGATGAGCGATTGGTGGTTATCTTTCTGTTGTTGATCACCATTGGTTTGCTTGTACTCACCGGTGTAACCTACAATGTGGTAGTGGCCATGAGTGTTGCCCTAGTGCTTGACCTCCTCCATGCTGTGATGAGGGAAACGGAGGATCTGTTTACCATGGATGAAGAGGTAGGGATTGTGAAGGGTCTTAGAGATGTTGCCATCAAAGTCCCTCTCAGACAACCTGTTTCATCTTCTTTTTCTTCCTCGTCTCAGAACCAAATTCGTTCTCCCTGATACAGATGCATCATGCTATTGCCACGATATTCAATTAGAATCAAGAGGTTGTAAAGGGTCTTTTATATTTCTTGTCACTTCCCTTCTTGATTCAATGCATTGTTCATCCAAAGTTGCATTATCTTTTTGTCATTTCTCTGAAGCTATCTTAATCCAATGCAATGTAGCTTATTGTGACATGTGTTGTGTTCAGAATATTATTTGCCTTTATTGTCTTGACGATGAACCAAATCAATTTTTTGTATTTTTCTGAAGTCAGTAATTGGCTGCATATAAAGATCAAAGGTAACAGTTGCGTCCAAATTGAAACACTTGCTTGCAAATTTCCACTGCAGTTTGTACACATTGACTCGTGGAAAGGTGTCATCGCAATTTAGAGGGTTAGGAAAGCATGATAGTCGTCAAGACTCCACCAAGCTTGGCATCATACCCTGCTGATAGCAACTGCCACAAATGCTTCAAATTACAATTCAGTCAGTTCCAACTACCCCACCACCATTCAATTTTAATACATAGCACATAGTCTAGTAGTTGAATAACCCATGATTCACAAACTCTTATCTTGATCAAAATTTTACTTTTTTTTATATTATCTCCTTTTTTACTCGATCTAAAGGGAAAAACTTTTGCACTCACTACATTCAGAGAGAAATAATAATAATGATTAAGAAGTGTTTGATATAAAGGGAGGTTTATATATTATAATTTATAACTATTATTTTTGTTTTTAACCATAAAGTCAAAGTCTTGTATAATTTCTCACAACATTAATAATTTCGATAAAACCGAGTAGATAAACTCAACATGTGTACTCTGCTTTCCTTCTGATTCTTAAAACGTAACTCTAGGAATGGATACTAAAGAAAAAAAGACAGGATTGATGGGAATGAAAGAAAAACACTTGTCGAAAAGTGTTCCCTGATAATGGTTGGAATGAACCTGAGGAAGGAATGATTCCCACAGAGAGAAATACATTTGTACATACAGAGAGATACTTGACATTTGATGAAGTGGCAAAACATATCTGAACATAAGGTGGCTTAGAAAAGGTAGAATATGGAAGCTCCACCAACTGGAGCAGTGGAAAAGAGTGGTCCAAAAGAAAAGCACTGGTGCATTCAGAGGATCAAAAAAACAACTCTTTGATAGGATGACACTGATATCAACTATTTGCATTAAAAAGGCTTCCTTTAAAGAAGGGGTGTTCTTCTTTCTTGCTATTTTAATGATTAACATAAATTTATGAGGCCAAGAGTTAAATATAATATTGTATACAGATAACAACAGTGACAACAAAAAATAATATTAAAAGCACACAGAGAGGCACAATAATAGCATGGGAAGTATTCTACACCATATCCAAACGTGACGATAAGACAGAGCTATATTTTAATGGTTTTTATTGGAGATGAAAAAAAAAACAATCTTTTTTTGATGGTGTTGTTGCTATGGTGGTTCAAGATGAGATAGGTGAATGAGAAGAGGCGGTGGCGAGGAAGGTCCTGAAGTGGCAGTGAGGGGAGATGGAATGGAGCACCAACCTCGCCGTGGGCTCCTGTTTGATGGCAGCCCCCTCCTTCTCGACCAACACCGCCGCCACAATCTCGTCATAGGCGCCGCCGCCGCCGACAATGAAGGCGACCAGAGCAGCCTGGAGGGGTCCCAGGCTGGGGTTATAAGCAGCGGACTCAATGTAAGAGCCTTTATGGACAGTTCCCTTGGAATCGAGAAGGGCGACGCCGGAGGGGGAGGCGCTGTAGGGCGCGTGGGAGTTATTCGCCGCTTCCAACGCGGGAAGCGTTAGATTATTAGGGTTGGTGTTTTGGGGAATGGGAGTGGGGAGAGAGAGGGCGTTGTGGCGAGGCTCCAAGAGGAGAGGCGCGGTTTTGGGGAGAAGATCGTGGGGGCCGAAGCGGTGGGAGAGGAAGTGGGAGAGAGGGGTGAAGTGAGGGTTGGCGTGGGAGGTGATCAGGATTTGGATGTCGGGGGCGTCGCGGAGTTCCTGGAGGAACTGCCGGCAGTGGCCGCAAGGGGCGGCGGAGACAGCGAAGGAGTCGAGGCGGGTCTCGCCGTGGAGTGCGAGGTTCGTGAGGAGGAACTGCTCGGCGTGGATGGTGTGGTGGAAGGGGAGACCCGGGAACTCCACGTTGACGCCGACGAATATGCGGCCGGAGGCGCCTAGGCCTACGGCGGCGACGGGGAAGTTGGAGATGGGTGGACGGGCGAGGGACTGGGCGGGGGCGACGAGGGAGGGGAGGAGTTTGGCGATGGGAGAAGAATGGGTTTGGGCCTCAGATGCCGATATTACGAATCTGGGCTTGGGCTTGGGCTGCTCCATGGGTTTTTTTGGAGTGTTAATCAATGGTTTTTGTTCCCACAAACAAGGGAGAAAGAGAGAGAGAGGAGGGAGAACTTTTCAAGCCCTGCAACTGTATTTATAGAGACTCTGAGAGCATTTATTCTTCGAATCCCAAATTGCGAAGGATTTTAAAATTTTGTGAATTATAAAATGCGATTAAGATAAACAATATATTAATATATTTTATATAATTACATGGCTGCGGATCTAATCAATTTAAAATGTGACGTAATAGCTTGTATTTTTTTTTTCACACAAGACAAAAACATACTTAACCTAACTTGGTGACCTCAATAATTGAAAATATTCCAATAATCGTTACTTATCGTAGATGATATTTTTGTAGTCATTATCATGATTAGTAAAACTTAATGAGGTTGATTCAATCTAACATAAGCTTAATTAATTAATTTAAACATTCCGTGGACTTGATTAACTGCGTGGAGTGCAGCTGTAAGCCAAAAAGATGGAGTTTCCTTGGAATGCATAGGAAAGTAATTGTGAAGTTTCTTAACCTAATACATAGAATTAAATTTAGAAGTGAATATCTTGCCGTTATCAACTTTGTTTAATACAAAAACTGCTTATGGAGTTCTTACGTTGGTTCTCATCTTAAGTTGCGTGTTACGTTGTAAAAAGCAAATGGAATTGAAGAAGGGAAACCTCTCATCAAAACCACACACATTACAATATGCTTAGTTAGTGGTAACACTCAAATCATTGTTTAGTTTTCTTCATTTGTCGTTTTATTGTTTGAGTTGCTTCTACTTCTTGTCTATCAAACATACGAGAAGTATTATTATTCAAAAGATTTTAAACCAAATTGAACTTCTTTATGCTTATATACTTTAACTTGTCTTTTTTACTAATTCGTATCAAACTTTGTAGTTCTCCAACATTTACTTTCGAGAGGTCTTAGTTTTGGTTTGATATCCCATAAGAAAAAACAACCCTATTTACTGAAAACAAAGGACAAAATAGTACAACCAAACCAAGACTTATTGACGGTCTCAAATTTTTTGTTTCTATAATTAAATATAAATATGCAAAAGTTGTGTTTGATCTCTACATTTGTTTTGGTCAAGAGGTTGTGACATGTGGGTATAAATGTCATTTTTCTTGTATTGAATATTGGCGAGTTGTTTCTTAGTAATTGTACAACAATGAAAGTGCGTAGTTTGCATATTAAATTGCTCTCAAGTTTTTCAAGCAATAATGTAACCTTTTAATTTTATTTTTTATTTGTCTATAATTTCTAGAAGGTGTTGACAACATTGTGTGAACTGTTTTCGTACAATAAATTAATTTTCTGTTTATGAAGTGTCCCACTTAGCTCAAGTCAAATCTGCAGTAATTTCATGCATGATTCTCAAAATGGGTCTACAAGTCATGATTTACTTTCTTTTTTATCTCACACATCACTGTTCCCAACTTTAAATTATATTTTCATGGAAAATACAATAATTTATTTGAAACGAAAAAGGATAGGAAATTAAAAAATTGTTGGATGGTGGTAGTGGAGTTGCAGGGAGCCACGTGTTGCAATATGTTAGAGGTGTTGTGTTGTGTTGTGTGTGGTGAGATGAAGGATGTGTGAGGATAATCCAGCAGTGACAGTGGATGAATTGGTTGGAAGATGGCAAATGTTGTTGGACTAAGGTTGTCATTGCCGGTGTTGGGTTCTGTCTGTGTTTGTTACTCTTCGACCTTTGCCACTACTAAGAAGTTGAATTGGAAAGTTAAGGGTCCTCCTCGTCGCATGGTTTTGGGCCTTGGAGCTTCTTTCTTCTCTCACTTTATGACCATGCTTGGTGCCATGGGTAGCAGCAAGTCCTTCATGGCCTCCGCCAAGATAACGGCTGGTCCCTCTGTGGATGAGGTCACCATTTCATAAATCTTACCCCTAATTGCATCTTTGATCATCTCTGCATGCTCATAGCTGAATGATGAAACTGTATTCATATTCAGCAATTTAGTCAGCGTTGCACAATTTTTTATCTGTTTATTCAGTGCCTTTGGTTTCAATATGTTTGCAGATTGAATTGTGTTTGTTTGTTTCTCTCATTCTTTCTGCTATGTTACCTTTTTACAGTTACTGAAGAATGTCGAATGGCCTGAGCAGTTTCCCTTTAAGGAAGAGGATTTCCAGCGCTATGATGAGTAAATTTCTCCACTAGTTGCTTCAAGAACTGTTATTACATGCTTTTTCTCCTTATAAAGTAATCATTTTGCTTTCTGCATTGTGTTCCATATTTGTTTGTGTAAAAGAATAAAGATTTTTGCATCTTTTGACTTGTACCTTTTTGTTTCTAATGTCATTATTATCTGCTAGTGCTATCTTGAATTGCTGATTCCTTGCTGTTTGTAAGCCACCAGTGGCCTCAAATATTTCTTAATCCTTTTTTTCGTTCTGTTAATCTTTGTGTATAATCTCAAGAAAATCTCCTCTCAGGACTTCAGATTCCTTGTTCTATGAAGCACCTCGATTTGTGACACACATTGATGACCCTGCAATTGCTGCTTTGACTAAGTATTACTCCAAAGTTTTCCCACCTAGCAACACTCCTGGAGTTAGCATCTTGGATATGTGTAGCAGTTGGGTAAGAGTTTTAGTACTATAACTCTGGTCTCTCTGATGTTGCGTTGCATATACATATTGTCATAAATCTCCACTTTGCATTAGGTCAGCCATTTTCCACCAGGATACAAGCAAGAACGAGTGGTGGGATTAGGCATGAATGAACAAGAGCTGAAGAGGAACCCAGTAAGATAATACAGTGTTTTGTGCTCATCATTGATCTTTAATTCAACATTTTAATTTTGACAGAGAAACGGGGACCTATTAATTGAAGTTGCTGATGTTGTAGGTTCTCACAGAGTATGTCGTGCAAGACTTAAATGTGAACCCCAAACTCCCATTGGAGGATAACTCTTTCGACATCATCACTAATGTGGTAAAGATACTACTGTATTATTGATGAAAAGGGACTTCTCTTGTTAAATACATTGACTGTGTCTCTACTAGAATATCTTGCTAAGCATATGTCATGATTTAAGAAACCTTAAGAATTGAATATGCTCTTCAGGTCAGTGTTGATTACCTTACAAAGCCACTTGATGTTTTCAAGGAGATGTGCAGGGTTCTCAAGCCAGGTGGACAAGCCATAATGAGGTGATAATATTTTCCGTCATTTTGAAATTCTATGACGTGTAGAGGAAAAAAGATGGCAAAGAAGGCTACATGAGCAAGCTAAAGGGCCAGACAAATGGATAGAATGATGTATTTTATAGTGAACCTAAATGTTTAAAACCAATGAACTTAGCACAAAGAAATCTGCAAGAAATTTCATACTAAGAAAGGTGCAACTGCAATTGTGTTTACACCATTAATTTTCATAAAAGTGTCTCACTTTTAGTTATAAATGCCACTTTATACAGTCATTTCGATTTTAAATCATATTCAAGATCTGTTACTCCTTGACCACAAAGATTCACTCCCAGATTGTCATAATGCACACAAATGTAAATGTACCTTTATTTCATATTTCATATAAACTAGCACTTCATCTTCACAGCTGTGCCTGCTCTCTTTTAGATGACATTTCATCTGTTATTGATCTTGTACTGACATGCCCTATTCAACTCATGATAACTTCATTGGTGATTTAAGCTTTTCAAACCGATGCTTCTGGACAAAGGCCATTTCTATATGGACATCAACTGGGGATGCTGATCATGTGATGATTGTTGGATCATATTTCCATTATGCTGGAGGATTTGAACCTCCTCAGGTAGTAATTCCATAATTGATATTTTCTTTCCATACTCAAGTGAAAGACACTCAGCTATCTCCACTGTCACAGTTATTTTTCCCATTTAGTTGTAGGAGGACACATTTTATAGGGACAAGTTTGTAGTAGCACCAGTTTTTAAATTCCTTTCTAATATCTAACTTCTTCCTCCTGTAATTTATCTGAATCATTATTCAGCCTGCAACAAAACTAGTTTGTTTGTGATTAATCTTGCGGAGTCCTTCCGTGTTTGACATGTTTCTAAGGCATTTTTTTCCCCTTAACTAAATGTATCGCCAAATATCAGTTTATTAACATATTATAGTCTGTTTCATTTAATGCTGAAGGGTACTTTCTTTCACTATTGTTCATCTCCATCTATAATTGGCAGTGTTACTGCTGAGGTCGATACTCCATGGTTTAATGTTGTTTGCTTTTTTGTGTAGGCTGTTGATATATCTCCTAATCCTGGACGCTCAGATCCTATGTACATTGTGTACTCCAAGAAACTCTCTACTGCTTGAGACAAATACGAAATGAGAGTTCGTAGTAATATATTTACTATTTTACTTATTATCAGTTATCAGCAAGAAATTCATTCTTATAATCATATTGCATGCAAATTTTTTTATAGCATTGCCCTTCATAGAAATGCATACAAAACTCCAGTTAAATTGTTTTATTGTCTCATGGAATATCAATATATGCAATAGATAACTAATCTATTGGTGTTGGTGAGTGTTGCCACCAGCATTGGACTCACAAACTGAATTCCTAGCTCTGTTTCTTTTACTCTACAATCATTCATAAAATATTGTTACTTTGGGAAGATCTACCTTTCGGTTCATGGGAGATCTGCAAAACATTAAAATTCAAAAGCACTTTTCTTTATGGCGAGTGGTGTCGGTTGCCTTTTCCTTTTTGCCTGATCAACATTTAAATTTTTGCTTTGATAGAGATCACAAGTACGTTCCACCGGAGGAGTCAAATAGAATCATTATGACTGATAAAATTCTCTATCAGTGTTTAACACAGTTTTATATTTAAGATTCAATTTCAAGAATCAAGATTACTGTTTAAACTATAATTTCTTCAAATAATTTGATTACACATTTAAAATACAGCTAAAGCGGCATGCTTGTCAAGATTGCATATACCACCAACATCTAAGCACCAAGATTATTTCAAAATGCATATATAACAAGTCATGGACAATTTGACATATAAGAATTACTGTATACCCAGGAAAGCCTGAATCAGGATTCCATTCTTTTGACTACTTCAATGTTGAAAGAATTCTTCCTTTATCACTTCTCATTACTTTTCATAGTCCTAAAGAGAAAACCACCAAGGAATATACACATTAGTGAAAAAGCTACTGACAGGAATAAGAAATTTAAAATTAAAATAAAAAGAGGGAAGGATGGGAACTGAAAAAAAAAACCTTGAGTGGCAGAAAGAAGATCAAACCCAACCCCTTTTGTAACGACGGAAAAGGTCTTCTGTTTGTGCATTTTTGAAGGCACTGCATGCAATGAGATAGACCCAGATGAGGACAACAACTGCCACCATCAAAATGATATTTGCTTTTCTCCACTCTTCTCTGAGATTCCCCAGAAGACCTGCTTTGCATGCATTGCAGTTGTAGCAGAGTTGACTCTGCTCATTAGTCCACAAGTAGCAATCTGGGTCTACCATTGGATTAACAGGATTTATCCACAGTATGGGGTTCACATAATTGTATCCGCAAGCACTTGGAGGTTTGCAGCATCCTGACTGTAATACATCAGTTGTTGATATACAATGAGTTTTATTTTCAAAGGAAAAGCAAGAGACAGGACTATAATATGTTTCATGTCTCTCAAAATCTCTTCTTCTTAGTAATATGTGAATTTCATTAAGTTTCTGGAAAAGGGACAAGATCGTTTGTACCAATCAAAAGTTTAACACTGAAGGCATCATTCTTAACATACAAGAATCAAATCTAATTTTTACTAAAACTTAATAGACCTAAAACAGATTTTATCATAAAGAAAACAACCCCGTGATATACATCCAGCCAAAAAAGCTGGCAACCATAACAAGGCTTTAGCAGCACGTGGAATAAAGCAAGAAAAAATGAGCTGAAATATTGTTGGCGGATTAATTTATTCTGCTCCGAATTTTCTCCATTTCTCTACAAGTAAATCAGTGATGAGTTGGTAGCTTTTTCAGCTGGCATATAGACCTTTATAGGGGCAAAACAAAAATCATTCTTCCCATTCTAGTCCATGTGGATGGAATGTAACGTTTTATACTATTTACATATGCATTTTCAAGTCATGCTGACCCAAGATACAGTTGAGTAAAGTTGTAAGTGATGAGATTTAGGTGGACAGTTGTTATCTGCAGGTAGGTCACAGTATCAGAATTGGAGGCCTGATACCCTCTAATTTAAACACCAAACCATCCATGTCATATATGGTAGGCCAAGTTGCAGGAATAAGATAGAAAACCAGGTCCCACCCACTTCCAACATCACAGACACTCTTCTTTCCCAACTCCTCTTATGCTACACAGAAACTTCACAACTAAGCCACTCCAAAGGGAAGGAGCTAGAAGGATATCATGTTTCACTCATCCCTAAGAATCTCATATCACCCAATAAGAAGTCTTATTCTTAATTGTTCACAGTCTAAAAGAATTTCTAATTTAAAACCATGAAGTTCAAAGCTTTTCGTGTGAATCGTTGCATTAGTTTTAATAAAGATCAGCAATTGAAGTGTTCTTGAACATGCAATAAAGTTCAGCAAATTCTAGTAACTAACAAAGTTCACTTAACTACGACATGGTTAACAAAGTGAATGAGTGTGTGATGAGATATGAGAGGAACCTGTAAAGGAGAGATATGAGAGTTGAAGAACTGATCAGCAGATACGTAGTCCTGCGTGAGCTTAATGCAGACATCGGAATCAGCCAAACAAGTGGTAATCTTGTTCCAACTCCGAGAAGCGGTGAGATGGTTCCTTAGCCAGGGGGAGAAACCATGGAGCATGGACTCCTTGAAGCCTCTTCCGGGGACATAGTAGGTTCCATCGGGTCTAGTAACGATGAAAGAAAAGAGGAGGATGAAAAGGAGAAGAGCGATGAGGATGGCCATGCAACAAAGGTAAAAGGCCAAGAGGCCCTGCTTGTTCCAGTAAGCTCCGACAAAGCCAGCTAGAGAGACGAGGAGTACGAGGAGGCCAAGGACGAGGACGTGCCACCGGAAGTTGTGGATGCACTCGTTGTCTGGTTTGGAGGCCAGCCATACTCCTGAACCTATTATGGGTATTGAGGCCAACAGGGCTATGAAGTTCACCACCGCAGTGATGTTGTTGCTTACTCCCATGGGATCTTAAATACTCTTCTTCTACTTCCAAAAATGTGTTTTTGTAAACTAAACTTCACAGGTGGAGTGTGCGAAGTGAAGTAGAGAACCAAATATATGAAGATGGCTTGTGTGTCAAAGGTGGCCTATTCACACCTCACATTACAAGTTTAAATTTAGTATTTGATGTAAAAAATTCTTGAGTAATAGTAATCTAAATGTCTGAAAGTATTTCTATAATATGTTTTGAGTTCTGAAGTATGTGGATGAGATTTTGAAGTTTATCTCATTTAAACTTTTTCACTGCATTCTGTTGCAAGTTCTGGATTAGAACGTTCGTTATAGTAAAATTAGAGAATAGATATGTTAAAGAAAAAATGCATCTTTTGCTGGTTGGTGTTTTTATTGGTGGCTGGATCAATGAATAAATGTTGAGAAGGATTTATTTGTACATTGTGCACGCTTCTTTGGCTAAAGCATGAGAAATGTTAAAAAAATAACCAAAGCAGAAGAGGACACGGAATTGGACATAGATATGCAGAAATCTCCTCTGCCTTTGTATTTTCACAGCTTAAAAGTTCACTTTTTCTTTTATTTCGTATTCTTCCACGACTGTATTAACTTTTTCATTTAGAAAAAGGATATCAGATTCTTCTAAAGTGAACAACTATTCACGACGACAATGAAATCTATTATAATAACAGAAAAGGATGCATATAAACAAATAAAAATGGTTTACAATTTACCCCTCTCATGAATTAAAGAAAAAACTGCTTTTTGTGTTATTATTCATACTGAAACATGTAAAAAAGAAAAATGAAACGTGTCCCCTATTACATTTCCTTTCCTTGGCTACGTTTTGGAAGCACGTTTGAACATGAGTTGTAAAATTAGCCAGAAAGAAGGGCATTTTTTTGAGTTCTTTTATTTGTAATGGCCGTTGGTCATATTCTTGATGGATTCAAATCTAGAACCCTTTTCACCGAACTTGGTCTTGCCATAAAGCTCCAAGTAGTCTCCATAACGATAATTACACGGATACAAAAGCTTGTTTGATGGGGAAATAATGGCTTCAGCAACTGGATTATAGAAGCTGGCTATGGAGAGTCTGCTTCCATTTTTGTCAGGCATGACTCTGTGCACAACACTTTTGTACAAGCCATTGCTCAACACTTCAACTTGGTCACCTGTGTTGACAAAAATGGCATTTTTCTTGGAGGGAGGAATCTCCACCCATTTGCCATCTTTGAAGAATTCTAGACCAGGAACTTGATCATCTTGGAGCAATAGAATGATCCCACCAGCATCTGTGTGCTCTCTAAGTCCTCTAACCAGTTCAGGGTGTGGACACTGAGGGTACTTGGCCACTTTTGTTCCCATGGCAGGTCCATTCCTTCCAGAAAATGCCTCCTTGATGTAGTTTTTCTCCAAACCAAGATTTTCACTCATAAGCTCAGACAACTTCTCTGCCAGCTTAAGGAGTTCATCAATATACTCATCCATCGTTTGGCTGCAGTTATATACACAATTGTTAATACCATCGTTAAGATTATGTGCATGTCCATCTTAAGATTCTTTGTGTATGTGTTGGGAGAAAGATTGTGACTTGTTTGAAAGAAACACTTTCTGATGTACTTTTTAACACATTTTTTCTATTTATTGATTATAATTATGAAAAACTACTGAAATGTTGAGTAAGTTAACTCACCGAAGCTCCTCAGAGAGGTTTGGGATGTTCCTAATGTTGGAAACGGGGCGATGCCAGATGAAAAAAGCACTTTCCCAATCTATATCAGAAGTTTTCTGTTTTTTGTCCAAGCTCTTTGCTATCTCAGACTGGTAGAAGTTTTCCTTCAGGTTCTCCTCATAGTGAATATTGATTAGCTGCTTCACCTTTTCCATTAGCTTCTTGTCAAGTTCATGGTTCTCAATCTGCACATATACAATTTGTGAAAATGAGCAAAAGGAAAAAGAGTGGTGGAAGGAGGAAGTAATAACACACATATATATACATAATTCTCTTTACCATAAAGCAACCCCATTTCTGACAAGCTTCATGCAAAAGTGCCATGGTTTCACCCCTTTTGTCTCCATTGAGAGTGCTGAAATCTATAACAGGAATAGCCATTTATGTGGTAAGTGTTTGTTTGTTTGCCCAAGATACATCACTGAATGGGGAATATATAGGCTTCCAAAAGGTGGTATATTCTATGATAATTGTAAGAGAAAGTTGGTAGTAGTGAATGGATTTTTTCCAAAGTTAGATAGTTTGACAAGTATGTGCTAAGCATAGACCGAAAATGATTGCACATGGTGGCTTGAGAATGGGAACAGTGGAAGCTCATTTCTCCATTATCAAGTGATCCTTTGCATTTTTTATTCTTTGATTTTGATGAACAATGAGATTTTCCCTTGTAAAGCAAGTTCAATGATGCTTCTTAGTTTCACTGATCTTGGTCCACGTTATTGTTGTTCAACAAAATTATTTTCAACTTCAAGTGGGTCGAGTTTGGTTGAACGAAACCATGGGCAATAGCAAAGAAAAAAAAGGTTGCAGAATGAATAACTATGAATGGAGTTGATAAACCAGTGGGCGGTTTTGGATGACATTGCGTATAATAAAAAATAACGATATTTCACAATTTCTTAAAACAAAAACAATCACTATAACATTCATTACATTAATATTTTAATTATATTTTTTCTATTTTTGGATTAAATTTCTAATATATATTATTACATTATTAAAATAAAACTGTTCAATGGTTATTTTATTTTAGTAGAGGTGTAAAAGTATTAGTGTTCATTTAAAATTGACTCATTTAAAAAAAAATAAAATCTTAACACGTCTTTTTATGCTTAGACATTCAAATCAAGACTTTTTTTTTTTAATTAGTCAACAAGTAAGAATTATGATTTGAAGTTAAGTAAGTATGATCTTAATTTTAGGTAATGATTTTTCAAAAGTGTATTATATGTGAGTGTGGAATATAGGTTTTTTTATATATATAATGTTTAGACAATAATTTTTTCATAATTTTAATTAACACATTTGAGTTATTCCATTCTTTTTTTATCGAGATTTTTCAATTATTATATTTAAGTTTAAGCTATGATTATTTAATTATTCCCATTACGTCTAAACCATTTCACATAATAATTTTACAAATGTTACTGTATTTTTAAACTCGATAAAAATAGAAAATAAGCTGATATATGTGCTTTATTCTTTTAAAATTCACCTTAAATAATACTTATAATAGTTTTACAATATGATTCATGTCTTTAAGCACCACCAAAAAAAAATACTGAAATATTGGTTTGTGTTCTCTCTTGCTGCTTCCATCGTCGCAGACTCGCAGTGGACAGACCCATCTGTTTCTCTTCTCTCCCTGCTGCCTCCATCGCACCGCCGTGACGACGTTGCTGCCTCCATCGCACGTGCACCGGTGACAACGCTACTGCCTCCATCTCTTTCTTTCCCTCGCATCTGGACTGCAACTCGCGATTTCCAGACACCATTGCAGCGTTTCCGGTGTCTCGAACGCGGCGACGACGAGTCACGGCCACTTATCACGATTGACGGCCAAAACGCGTCTCTTTCGCTGAATCGATCACGATTGACTGTAAATTGAGGGGGATTTTGCTGGAGCAGGGTTTTTCTTCCAAATTGGGGCTTCGAATATGTGGCTGACGGGGTTTTGCGAAATTGAGAGGTATGGCAGCAACTTGTTAATTGAATTGCTTCGAAATTGTATCCTGAATTGATTTTGATGTTTTTTATTGAACTTGACCTGTTTTTCTCATGCTCGAAGACTTGTTTTGATACTTCAAGACTTGATTTTATGGAGTGTTTTTCTATGTTGTTTATTGCACTTGTGCAGGACCTGTTTCTTTATGATTTTATGATGTCCAAAATTTATTTTAAAATGTTCAGGTTGTGTTTTTCTTCGTAAGTCAAACTGTTCCAATGTATGCCGGTCAACCCGCATGCCTGCGGGCCAAGACATCTGCGGGGCGGGCCATGTGTTCCAGCCCACGAATTTTGTGCGGTGTGGGCCTGTCCGGCCCGTAACTTGCGGGCCAAATGCGGGATGGGCTAAACGGGCCGGGCCAGCCCGCATTTTAAACTTTCAAACTCCTATCAATTTTTACCTTTTGCTCATGCGATAAAGGAATTCCAAGTTTTATTTAATATTTTCTTTCTATCTCTTATTTTTATATTTTCTATATGATTTTTTTGTACATGCTAGTTCCCCTCTCAGCCGTTAACCTCGTTGCAGTTCGTGTCTACGGTGGATCCTCTTCCTCTGCAACGCTCACTCTTTCACAAAGGTTCTTTCGTTTCCTTCTCTCAATCCACTCGTGTTTTTATTTCTGATTCAATGCATTTTTTTAGCAATCCACCTTCTACGCCTTGAGATTTTGAAATATTTTAGCTTTTATTCATTCATGCAAGCTTCGCATTGCTGCTTCAGTATTTACCAACATGCCTTCACATTCCACCCACCGAACAAAGTTTTAGGTTTCTGTGATGCTATTAATTTTTGGGTAAAACACTATTCAGGTCTTGAGAATCCCTAAGATTTCAATTTGTTAATTATTCTAGTTCAGAGTCCGAAAAGTTTTTTAGCTTAATGATAATATTAGGGTAAGCTAATTGATTTTGATTCAGTTTGAGAAAAAATATCTTCTTTCTGGACTAAATACATGGTTCATTTTGACTTTGATTTTGTCAAGCATATGGATAATTGAATTGAGAATGTAATTTGTCTTTTTCAATTCAATAGCAGGGTTCTCAGCTCAATCTATTTCTGATGGATTAAATTTCAATGGTTGTGTGTTTGAGCACTGAAGTTCATAAATAATAAAAAGGTCGCAAGGAGTTGGAGGAACCTTCTACATTCATACCCCTCTCCTGTTCAGTGGTTTGGGGGCAGGGGCTAGTCTAATGGAGCTCAGGTCCATCGAAAAGCTCCACCAAGCATTTTCATTTGATTTTTGTTTCTTCCTGTTATATTAAGGTTTTTAGCTGCGTGTACCAATTTCATGACGATGACAATGGTGAGGGGAGCTCCTATGTATTCTTCTGCGACCCTCTTCTGTCGAAGATTTGCCCAATTCCGAAACCTCTCCTCAGAGACCAAACAAGGGAATCATGATCTTCCCACCGAAAACCTCGATGCTAAAGATTGCAACTTTGTCCATGAAATTTGTAAGATTACAAGAACAAAGGCCCGATGGGAGGACACCCTTCTTTCCCTGTATCCATCTTTTAATTTTTCTGAACCTTCTTTCTTCCTTCTTTATCTTAACCACCAGAACAATGCCTTCCTCTCCCTCCGTTTCTTTCACTGGCTGTGCTCTTCTTGTGGTTTCTCACCTGACCAATCATCTTGCAATGCCCTCTTCTGTGCGCTTGTTGATGCTGGAGCCTGTAAAGCAGCTAAATCATTGCTTGATTGCCCGGGCTTCACTCCAGAGCCTGCTTCCTTGGAGGGTTATATTCAGCGTCTCGGCAGGTCTGGGATGGTTGAAGATGCAGTTGATATGTTGAAACAGATTGGGTTTTGCCCCTCCGTAGCAACTTGGAATGCATGTCTCTTGAGTTGTTTGAGGGCTGGGAGGACTGGTTCGGTTTGGACATTGTATGAACAGATGACGGAGTCCGGTGTTGCTGCTAGCATAAATGTGGAAACTGTTGGATATCTGATAATGGCATTCTGTGCAGAAAACAAAGCTTTGAAAGGGTATGAACTTCTTAGGGAACTTCTGGAAAATGGCTTACTTCCTGAGAATGTTGTTTTCAATGCACTTATTAGGGGGTTTTGTAAGGAGAGACAATATGCTCGAGTATCTGAGATCCTTCATATTATGATTGCCAAACAATGCAATCCTGATATCTTTACTTATCAAGAAATCATTAATGGACTCGTGAAGAGGAAGAACTCTGAGGGTTTCCGGGTATTTAATGATCTCAAGGACAGAGGATATTTCCCAGACGGGGTTATGTACACAACTGTGATCAAGGGTCTCTGTGAGATGGGATTGCCTGGGGAGGCCAGGAAAATGTGGTTTGAGATGATTAAAAAAGGATTTCAGCCAAATGAATACACCTATAATGTAATGATGCATCAGTATTTTAAGATTGGTGATCTTGTTGAGGCAAGGAAAATCTTTGAGGATATGTGCAGCAGAGGTTATGCAGAAACCACAGTTTGCTATACCACAATGATTTCAGGTTTGTGTTTGCATGGAAGGACAGATGAAGCACATAGCTTGTTTGAAGAAATGGTTCAGAAGGGCATTGTTCGTGATTTGATCACATACAATTCTCTTATTAAAGGCCTGTGCAAGAATGGGGAGCTGGTTCAGGCAACAAAACTATTGAATGAACTGCTGGCACAGGGATTAGAGCCATCAGTTTCCTCTCTTAATCCTCTTATTAAAAGACTATGTGAAGAAGGAGATACACAGGGTGCGATTAGGCTGTGGAAGGATATGCAGGATAAGCATTTGCAACCAACAGCCAGTACGCATGATTATATTATAAGTGGGTTATGCAAAGAAGGACATTCTCTGCAGGGATTGGAGTGGTTGCTAAACATGCCGAGTTGGAAGCTGAAACCGCAGGAGCAGACTTTTGAGTTCCTGATTAACAGTCTATCACAAGAAGATATGTTGGATGACATTTTGGTTGTTTTAGAGTTCATGTTTAGAATAGGATATAGACTAAAAGAAAGCACAATTCATTCTTTGGTGAGTAAATTTAGCATGGATGGTTTTCATTTTCCTGACTTATGGTTGGAGAAGATCATAGAAAGGAATTGATATAACTGATTGTGTTGTTTGTATCTTCTATTTACCATCTATGACCAATAAAACGGAGAACAGTTTTGAATTTCTCTTGTAAAAGTGAAGATATAATTTCTGTATATATGTTTCTTTTAAAGTTTGTTTTCATTCTTGAAGCTTCCGAAAGTACATCTTGAAGTTGCAACTTGTCTGCTAATGTTCTTTCAGTTTGTAAATCGAAATTCAGGGTCCTTTTGTAAGCAAAGGAGTTATTTTCCTCATATAAAACAGCAGAGTTTGTCTATTTGGATTAAATGTCTTCTCTAGTTCTCCTTCACAAGAACAAAGAAACCTGCCCTTTTAAGTGTAGAAATTGAAATAAATATTCATGCATGAATAAACTCTGAATTGAGTGTCTAGATATGTGTTAAGCTTGATTGCAGAACCAGAGATTTGATGTTGTGTGCCTAACAGGAGAACTATTCAAGAATTAATGTCTTTTACTTACTAGCAGACTATGTATTTACTTGTGCCAATATAAAAACTTTGGTCGAGAAATTAAATCTCCCTAAAAGCGATATAAAAAATTTAGGCTAAAAAATTAGGTGTTAAAGACACCTAATTTGGGTCAATAAAGGACTAAATCGGGTCAATAAAGCTCAATTCCGATTGATATATTAGGTCAAATACCGATTTGGATGAAGAGAATATTTTAGAGACAGGTTATTGGAGTAAATAGAGAGTTTTGAGAACAATAAAAACTAAGGGGATATATAAGAGGTTTGGAAATGATGAGTATATAAGAACTATGAGAAATAGGAAAAATAGAGATAACTCTTGATGCTTATGACTAATCTGGTACTTTTTGACTTGAACAATAAGAAATTGTAGAAGTTTTTTGTTAGTGATCACAATGAGCCTATGTCAACTAGTTCATCCTCCTCAAGTAATAATATTTCCCAATCACAGAATAATTTGAGCCCCGTGAATCTCTTTCTTCTGTTGAAAAAGTCTTACTGTGTTTTGATGTAAATGATGCTGTAGCAGTGAAATGGGACGAATACAGTTAGAATATGTACGAGATGTCTCAAAAATAGAACTAAATTAGCTGATGTTATTTTAACTATGGACAAAATCAGAATACGACAAAAGAATGGTCCAGTTTCACATTTCTGCGTTTGCTTACTTGGAAGATATTGCAGAAATAACAGATGCCAATTTAATGGACAACATTAAATGACGCATGAGACAAAAGAAAATATTGGTCCAGTCGAATATATTTATGCGTTTTACTTATCATTGAAGAATGTCGGTCTTCAAATTGTGTTATTATTTTTACATATAGTTTCTTGATTTAGAACTTAGAAATCATTAATTCTAATACTAGAAGTAGTTTTTCTTACATTGCACTCTTCAGAGACTGTAGAATCAGCTGATGCAAATTCAAATGGTCAAAACTAAATGATGAACGAGGCCAAAAAATGATTGGTCCAACCATTTGAGAAATGAGGTTAAATCCCACATTTTTCATGCCATATGATCATAGATATCTTTCTGGTAACAGATTAAAGTTAAAGCAATGAATTAGGAAATTACAGAAGACCTACTAATAAGTGGTTTTAAGTGAAACCAAATTCAAAAGAGGTCCCATCCAAATTAAGAAGTAGCATATTGGTGAGGGGCTTTGAGCATTGATGATGATGCTGAGAGGGTTGGTGATGCCTGAATTAAGACACCTAATTTGTTTGTATTAACGTTTTTGTTCTGCATTAAATTTCATGTAAATTGTAGGTGTGGCTGCATTATCCAAAATAAGCTACTCATAGGTCTATTACATTTGAACAAAGACAAAATGGTTCCATCCACAATTTTCATGTGAACCATAATAGAACATGTATATATAAAGCTGCTATAGAGTGAAAAGTCCAAATAATTTGACACCACACAGATGGTTACAGGTAGTAAAGAAGACACGGATTGTTGGTTGAGATGTCACTATGTCTAAAAAGTGCTCATAAATATGATACATCATATTCACTCATCCAAGCAAAAATATAGTAACCATCAGTCTTATGCATGATGACAAATGCAATAAAAGCAATCGTAAAAATTCAGAATGAGTATATATGGTTGGAAGATTATGCAGTTGGTTTTCTTAAAATCCACTACATATATGTATCATTATGTTCATGTTTCAAGACACATACAAAAAGTTCTATACATAAAAAAGTCATTTAGAAAGAACCATGGAATAAGGAAATTGAAATGCAGTCTAGGGTTTTGTCTGCTAATGGATTTTAACTTCAACACAGATGGGATACATCTGACAAAAGGACCCTACTGGCTTTGATTGACACATACAATATTCTTGATCTTTAGAATCTTGTGGACAAGCTTCATTTTCATATTCTATCCTTATCTTCACATTTTCAACAGGATTATAATTAGGGTATGTTGTAGTAATTTTTGTTTTTTTTCTTTCTTTTCATGTGTGATTCTGCATCAAAGGCTTTCATTTTAAAAATGGGCAAGTTAGGTGTACTTAACAGTTCAATCTCTGCTGTATGTTAAAGAATGAATCGGAAGAAAACATATGACAAATTTTTTTTACCTTGTTTTGTGGACTTTCCTAGCCTTCAAAATTAAGAAAGCATCATCTGCTTGAAAATACCAACATCTGAAAAGTTAGCACACCTTATTATTATGTATACTCTATGAAAATCATATGATACACGAGTTTTGTCGGACCAATTTAAAAATCACTTAGTTTAAAAGCACTATAGCTCGATGCAGAATAGACTAATTAAAGCCATGTGCTTTACAAGGATGCTTTCTGGAAAATTCTACTTTGTCTTGTTAAGCGTTTGAATTTTCTTTCGTGGATTACTAGAAACATTGAAAAGTAAAAACAACTTCCTTTAATTGTGTTTGAAGTTTTCAGTATTTTTGTGCACATCTTACCTTCCATATTCAGTCGCAAGAGTGAAGCCAAAGGAGACAAGATGTTAGAGTATCACATTAAGTACAATAAATTATGTAATACAATGATTCATTATGAGATTCTTTCACCAAATAAACCAGTTTTTGTATTGAGTCATTTTGTTTGCTTAATAAATACTAATACAAGCATGTGTAATATAATCTTTTATCCCTCCACAGTTTGTTCCAAAGTCTCATTATAACTTGTTTAGACTATCACACCTTGGAGAACATCTGCTACATATAGTTATATATACTACAATCACCCAAAACTATTTGCTTTACCAAATTTGTTGAATATATTTAATGTATGGCACTTCATGTTAATATAATCAACAGTATAATAACCGATTTTATTGAACTAAGAGAAGGTTTACACTTTATCAGTGTATCAAATAGGGAAATGAATTTTATATGAATGGATTAATGAACAAAATTCTGTCATATGTTGAGTCATGTTTCCAAAACAAAGGAAATTTTAGATTTTATATGCGTGTTTAATTATTTAATTCTAAAGGCTAGAGGGCCACCTTTCCAACCCTAGTGGTAGTGGAGTCCAAATCTTCTCAACAGAATCCAACATTATTACTTTAAATTAAACCCAACATTATAAATAAAAAAGCTTTTGTGCCAAAAGTAAGGAAAACCAAACTTCATCCAATCACCTACTTTTTTGCCATCAGCAGTCTCTATTATGTAGAGTTATTGACATGGCAAAGCACTTAAAAAGGATACTTGTTCAGTTGTGATTAAACTTGTGCATTATGCATTCAGAACAAACTTTATTACACTATATATACCATTTATTAAGACATATATTAAGCAAAACATCCCATAGGAAGGTATCAACTAGGAACAAAAATGTATATAAAATTTCACAGTTCATTAATAACTCCGTTGAACAGACTGAACTAATTTGCTATATGATACAAAGAAATATTTGATTATACATACATAAAATAATCATTTGCTCTATATATCATCAAGACATGCGATTGCATAGTAGATTAGTGCCTGATTAATGATTACCGATATCAAAAACAACAACAATATTAAAAATGTGTTTTCTTTGGAGAGATTTATGATGTTTTGTTTAAGTGACGCTAATTGGGCCAAGAAGGAAGGAACCAGGGGTTGATTTAGTTTGTTCCATGGTCTTAGCCTTTCCCTTGGAGACTGAAAGAGTGAGTTCCAGATCAGGAATTGCTGCAATACTATTGTTCGATGAAGATTTCATCTGAGGATGAAGCCACATAACAGCTTCATGATCTGCACCTGCTTCATCTTCACAACAATCATCACTGTCTTTCTGTTTGGTTTCTTGTGCTTGAAGAAGTGACAAGGTGACATCGTTCTCAATTTCACCTGACTTAGAGTTAGAGCTTCCACCAACCTGCCATAATTAATCAATATCTGTAAACACCAAATTTCATTATATATCTAAAGATGGGGTAATAACTAAGGAGTTCATCTATATCTATATATGTATATACCAAGTCAAAAAGACTTGAACGTCTCTTTTTCTTGTTCAAGGTTGCAAGCCGAATAAAGTACTTTTGAGCATGGCTTGCAACTTGTGTTGGGGTTCTTGTAGTCACATAGTTTCTAGAGATACCTCTCCAATCACCTTTTCCCAGCTTCTCCAGTCCAACAAGGAATGTTCTGTGCTCTTCTTCTGTCCATGGCACTCCTATATTATATGTGTATATATGAACAAAGATCATCATATAATATAAAATGATGGGTGAACGAAGAAAGAAAATATATATTAAGTGGCAAAAAATCTGATTTTTCTGTGCAAGAACATAAAAATCCACAGTAAGAAAGGAAGTTTAATGTTATTATTGTTACCTTGTGGAGGAATAGATCTAAAAATGTGGATGAATTTGAGTGTGATGCATACCTTTCTTCCTGTCTTGTGGTCGAACAATGAGGCCATCGGAATCTGATAGATGGTCATCAATAGATATTCTTGATGAAGAAAAGGAGGAAGATGGAGAGGATAACAAGGGCAAGGAATCCATGCTGAAGCTTTTCTTGATGGTAAGAGAAGAAGAGTTTGATATGTGTAGTTGAACCCCAAAGAGACGAACTCCTACAAAAGTTGCTCTGAAAGAAGAACATGTCCTGGAATTATGACCTATGTTTCCACAATGTGAGCATTTTCTGCCCATTTTCCCTTCTCAGCTGACACTTTCAGCAGCAGAATAAGAAACTGTGTGTGTGTATGTGTGTATCTTAGAAGAAAAAGAGAGAGAAAGAGAGCAGAAATAACAGATATGTTTGGTGGTATATATGATGATGAGTGAGGTGTGGGGTTGTGAAATTGGAAGCACACCTAGAGAAATTAATTGGATGGACATAGTTTATTGTTGAAATATATATGTATATATATATATATGCTTCTGCAATAATTTTCTTTCTTTTATTCTTTTCCTCTTTTGTACACAAAAGAAATCATGAGGATATAGATACCTTATCTTATTTGGTGAGTACTTGTGTTTTAGGGTTGCACACGGCATACTCACACACAAAACACGTGTACTTTCTAATGCTTTTAACCACTTCATCAATGTATTGCAAAAAGTAAGTAGTTTATACATATTTAATACTTTATACGTATATGAGTAATTAACTGTTGCAAATTTTGCTATAAGTTGAATGGAAAAGACATATCACATCATGCTTTAAAAGCAGCATGCAGATTGTTTTGCAAAGGTACATAGGTAAAGGAGAGGTAATTAAGGATATTCCTGTTCATAGGGAAACGTACTTAAATTGTTTATGAGAAAGTGGTGTTATATCACCCACCACCTTGGTAGTGGTTTGTGGTATTATTATAATTAATTAAGCATTAGGAATTTGAATCCAAGTTGAAGATGTGCAGCAGAAGAAGTATATGAGAGTTATTTGGCATTTTGTTGGGAAGGAATCTTGTGGTGTTTAGAGAATATATAGTATATTACATATGATGTTTCTTATCTCATTCCTGAACTTACTCATTGACCTATCAAAGTCCTTGACGAGCACTGTTTGCATATTATAGTTTTTTTCTGTGTGCTTCCTTAGGACGTGACGATGCAGTGCAGATGCAGAGAGAAAGGACGACCAATCTGAAAAAATTAACAATAGTAACAATTAGTGTTTGAGTATTATGGAAAACGAAGCACCAAACATAGGGTGTAGAAAAAAGGTTAAAGGACGGGTTAGGTTGGTTTGCAAGTCGCAATCTGTCAAAGCTATTAAACAATGACACATTATAATAACAACATTTGTTTTTCTTTATCATGATCACCAAAATCAAGAAGATAGCTGAATGATTTTTAATTAATGTCCAATGTATAAGCACTTTGTTTCTACGGAAATAGCTCAGGCCACTAAATTTTCAACTGTGAGATACATTATATTAAGAGTATGAGTACCCTTACAACATTTCTGAATAACACCCTTCTGATTTTGCTAAGAGGTATCTTCTTCAGAACATCGTTGTCCTGAAGTCAAAAGCAACACAAATAAAGAAAAAATAGTGATTACAGAGATGAGGAAACTGGGAGCTGTATTTGACAGTTTTCGACAGTTCATACTATAAAATCATTTAGCTAGTTTTTATCTGATATCATCATCTATCACTAATCACCCACTATTATTCTATTTAATCACACCTTAACTTACACATAATAACATCTTAATCGTGCAATTATGAATTATTCACACACAAGTATATTTATATGCACCTCTCTATTATTTGTTAATATATGAACTACCAGTTTAAAAGTTGTTTATGATTTATTTTTGTAATAATTACATTCAAAATCATTCTAAAAATGAACTTTTTTAATAAAAACTGTTGCATTTATGCATGTCTATTATATATACGATAGAAGTGCAAACAAAACTAGGAAGTAAAAGGAAAAACATAGAAAACTGCATCTCACAAAGGTTGAAATGAAAGACCCACTACAGAATATTCCACCTGTACAAAGAACACTTTTTATAGTAGTTTTTTTCAGATTTTATATGGGTTGATACTACTAATATATAAAGTGATATACAACATAAGTTTGTCTCTAAATTAATATACAATAAATTCTCTATAACAAGTCAAAATATTTTAATATTAGGAGAGACCTTTCTACATTAATTCATGTTATAATTATTACTATAGAAGGATTTCTGTATTAAATCAATTTAGGATATCACTGATTTAGAATTTAAATTTTCGTTTGATATTAATTTTACTTTTTTATGTTTTTAAATTTTGAAAATAATGTCAACGCGTCATTCTATAAATATATACATGTCGTAGACATAAATTCTATACTATTTATTTTAAATAGTAAATACAATTTATCAATAATTTTATTTAAGTGCATCATCATATAAATATGAAGGTTAAATAAAAAATATAGACTAAATGACATACATAAAAAACTACAACATTAATGATAACAGATAAAGTTTTCTTTTATAAAACATATTTAAAAATGCAAATGTGATTTTGCAGAATATACGAAGTGTTACATTTTTTTGTTCCTAGAATTGAATGCTAAGAAAAAAAAAGGCCCATTTGTTAGCCCAATAGAGTGAGCCCAGTCAATATGAAATTACGACAGCATGTTCAGAGGGACTGCAGCAGAAAGCTATGGCGGAAGAACCGAAACCCCCACAACCTTCCGATCCTCCATTACCGTTTGACCCTAGTCGGAGTATCTCTCTCTCTCTCTCTCTCTCACTGTTACAGATTCTATTTTCTGTTTTTCTTTTTTATGTCTTCTCGCGAATTGAAATTTTGAGTTTTTAGGGCTTCGATTTGAAACATCGGTCGTGCATTGGTATTTGTGATTGTGGACATATTCTGTAATTGACATTGCAATTGGGATGTCTGCGCTTGATTAATGATAATTCTATTTTCTTAATCTTCAATTATTGTTGAAGTGGTCGGTATCATCAAGAGGAAGGCTTTGATCAAAGACCTAGCAGCGGTATACCATGCCGAATGCCTTGCTTACTGTCAAGAGCTTTTGGAACTTCAAACCAAATGGGAAGAGGTGAAATGCAAACTCGTTTTCATCTATATTCTATTATACTTCTCTGATTAACTTTAGAGCCTCGTATACTGTTGGCATTTTAGTGCTATAAAAATAGATAATGGTTGGTACACACTTCCTAGACTAGTCACATTACCTCAGTTGAGTCAGATCTTTGTGAAGAAACAGAAACCGAGTTGTGACTGTTAGTTTTGCATTATTCTGAGAATATAGCCCATTTGCAAAAGACTTCACCTGACTGCATGTAGAAGCTTTTGGATTTGGCTTATTGAACTTGAGGACTGTGCATTGGGAGAATAAGTGTCGTTTAAAATAACTTATTTTTAAACAAGAAAGTAAGATAAATTGAATTTCCCCCAGATTAGAATTAACTTATGCGCTGAATTTTTATTCAAGTTCCTACCATCTTGTTTCTGGAGTACTTAAGGTGAATAAGTTTAGTTTAACTTTTTTGGGAATGTATATGTATCTCCAAAACCTCTCAATTATATTTTACCTTCTTAGATTAGACGTTTATCTAAACAGGGCGTAGTTGTTAACTGAAATTTTTTGAAGATTTTAACAGAATACATGCACGTTTTTAACAAAATATTGTTAAAACTGCCTTAATATTCCAATAAATGGTTTTGCTACTACACATTATCTCTTCTAAAGGGTTACCCTCCTTGAGATAAGCCAAGTACAAATATTTTAAGCTACTTGATAATTTTAATCCAGTCCAGTTGGACCATTATTCAAATCATTGGAACTGATTCAACCTTGGCAGTTAGTTGATGGTCCTCCCCGACTCCCCCAAATAGTTTGCACTACTCTTCTTAGTCAATCAATGGTGACATTTTTTTTGTTTCTCCTTTTAAAAGGAATTCGTTGATGGCTGTGCAGATACTAGATTCTTTCAAGGACTATTTTTTGTATCATTATGAATTGGTTATAACCTTTGTCTCAATTGTTTCAGCCATTTATCGACTTAAAAACTCCAGAGGAATCAAAAAAGGAGACGGTACGACCCTCTAAACGTGCAAAAAAGTTGCGATAGGTATGATACAGCATAATCTCATTGCCATTGTAAATTTCAATCTGATTCCAACATGACGTTTAAATGTCTATAGATGTAGATTCAGTTGGACCTTAATACTCTGACTTCCTTCTAAATATCCTAGAATATTCTTTTCTCATGCAAGATCTTCATTGCACTTGCTATAATTAATCACCAATTAGTTTTACCAGTTTTTTGAAAAAAAAAATGGAGTAAACGTTTTGACATATTCCTTTGTTTTGGATGCGTGGGAAGGTAACATCTGCATCATTTTATTATATTGGAAAGCTGCATGGTTCATTAGCTTTTGTCCATTTCAGGTTTTCAGAAGAATACCTTATGTTCGCTGTTAGTGTTGATGTACTATAAGAGCACGTATTTGACGTAGTATTGATGTGCTTTTTCAATGCTACTGAGACGTCAAGTGAGATTTCATCCATCAGTTTGCAGTTATAGAGCATTTCCCCACTGGTCGATGAAATAGATAAATGCGCAATATAATTTTTTTGTTTGGAATGATGTATAGAATATTCAGTCCTGCATTCAGATTTGGGGTTCAATCCATTGTTAATATATTTTAGCATGCTTTGCAATTCTATTTGTTTTTCTGTTGCAAATTTAGCCTTGTGGTTCTTTTGGAAGCTTACATATGTTAATAAACTGGTTTTTAGAGAGAGATCGGCCACCGAGAAATTTTATACATTTCAAGGCAAACTTGATTTGAAAAAAAGTGACAATTTATGCAAAGTAAGGCTATTATGTGGAGAATGTGTTCGGAGAATGATATTCAGTACCTATACAAAACTTTCACAATTCCGCAATGAAAAGAAGCACTCCATCGTAAACTAAATTCACTGTAAACTACATTGCATCTGCAAAATTGTAAACTCCGTTTATTTCTGTTTCTTCAATTAATGTTAATATATATGAAGTGAGCACAGCATGCTTCAAGAGGCATTCCAGTGTCTAATCTTGCATATTCCACGACGATTTTCTGCAAATGAGTTGCGAATAGACTGCAACATAGCACGGACAGCAGGAACGTGACCCAATTCTTCATGCAGCTCCTGCAGAATAAGCTTACAATGAGAAATCCACCCTAAGGAAGAAATAGACAAACACAAATAATACCACTTCTGCGATCCTTTCTTCTAAAGACCCCGCATTCGCATCAACGCGCATGAATAAGTTTCGATAAGCTGTTCTCAGGTTTCTGATCTGAAACATTACCCAAAAAATTTGTTTAGTGGTGATGAAAATATAATTAAAGCAACTAAATTTAAAAAGTGATAAACCTCTGCACTGCTGAATCCACACCGTGTAAGGCCCACTAAATTAAGACCACGAAGCTCTGCTCTTTCTCCGGCTACCATCACGTACGTTGGAACATCTTGGGTAACCTTCATTTATGTAAGAACATCACACTGAAGTTGCATACCTCAGTAATTCTAGATCATTTTGGCAATGTAAAAAGGTATTTGCTTAACCAGTTCTTCAATAAGGGTATATTAACAGAAAAACCTACCACAGAACCACCACCAAGAAAAGAGTACGAACCAATATGACAGAATTGGTGCACAACAGTTGCACCTGCAGTGTGAACATTGTCCTCCAATGCAAAGAGTTTTAGTTGATTTTCTAAATTCCATGCTTAAAACACAACAAAATAACAAACATATTTTATCATAAAAGAATGATTTAGGTTTTAAAAACTTACTTCCACTTCCACATGCCCAGCTAGAAGAGTGTTGTTAGCAAAAATATTGTTGTTACCAATCTTGCAATCATGGGCAATATGACAACTCCCCATTATAAGATTTCCATTACCAATAACCTGATCATATGATCAGGGTGAGTATCAAAAGGTACATGTACTTTTATGACTCCCAAAATTTCTAAGGTTTTTCTTTACTGTAAAAAATTACTTCTCACCGTCCTATCAGTTGATTTTGAAGATCGGTGGATTGAAGTATGTTCCCTAATATCATTATTGTCTCCAACTTCCAGGAAACATTCATCCTCTTGCTGCATGAAAGGCACATTAAAGAGCTTACATCTTTTCCAAAATAAGCCAGACATGAACAACATAATTTTTCTACCCTTAACATGAACACAAACATTGAAAATGATTCATACACAGGTTAATACAGATACACAACATAACCAGTTAATAATGTCCTGCAAATAGCAAGATATTCCGAACAGATAGATATGTTGACAACTCTCACAAATTGCACCCACAAAGAAATGTAGCACATCGGCAAACAGTAACGAAGTCACAAAGGAAAAATAATGAGTTCTACTGCCAGAAAAGGACAACGTAATACATGAATCAAAATCAATCATGCACTTTGTCCAAATAGCTAGCCTTTTACTATGTCTAGATCCTCAACATGGTATTGAAGAGCACACTAGTCTGATGTATCCATCCTTCAAACACAATGAACTTTCAAGTCGAGGGTCGAGTCAATGATTTAATTAATACCATTGCTATGCCTTTCTGAACAAGCTTAAGCTTAATTATTGTGTCCAGAATAAAAACAAACTGTAATAATTGAATAAGACTGCTTATTAAAGTTGGAAGAAAAAGAAATTAAATCAATCTGCTTTGCTAGAATGCATCTCTGTGAAGCAAAATTTACAGTAAAACATTTGGGGTTTGAAACCAGTTAATTAAGAATGGGTTGAAAAAATAACAAATTGGAATGCAACTCAAGGAAGAGAAGAACAAAAGAAATTGAAAACAGAAAGGCATTTTAAAACTTCAAGCAAATTAAAAGAGATAAAAGTGCGTCCAAACCATACTTAAGGCTTTGTTTCTAGAAAAATATAAAATCTTTCAATACTTCTGCAAAGACCTTGTCAGGATTTTACAGGTAGAAATACTGAAAGTCAAACACTTTTTGTAGACTTTTCTTGAGCACTACATATTCTTCCTGACTAAAGAAATATTCAACCTCATATCTATAACACAATAAACAATGAGACCATGATTCTGAATTCAATGATCAGGTTCTATGGAATGACTGTGTATGTTAACAAGACAGTTACCAAAGTCAATGAAAAATCCATGAAACTACAAAAAAAATATAAAAACATCACCCGGTTTATGTGAAGCATACCTTGTATTTCAGGTCTTGAGGTTTGACACCAATCACAGCATGATATCCTATTGAGTTATTGCTTCCAATGACGGTGCGTCCAGGATAATCATCACCAACAACAGCACCACTATCATATAATGGTACAAAAAAGAAGTATTCAGAAGTGCAAAACCTTATCTGAAACAGTGATCTTAGGTATGAATCCTAAACTCACGTCATCAACGTGCAATTGTCCCCCAACTCTGTACTTCCAGAAACATGGCTTCCAGGATAAAGTCGACAACCATTCCCCAGCTTTGCAGAGGAGCCAACAGAACAAAAGGGACCAATCGAAACACCCTGAGCACAACATTTGGTTAGGAAGTGAAAATATGTTTGATTAATGCACAACATTGGATTAATAAAGTGCGTGCGATACACATTAAGTGTGGAGAAACAGAATTTGAAGTACCCAATAGAAATTGAGTAGAAAAGGAGGAAACTTTGGTTGAAGCAATAAAGGGAGAAAGTGTAAGGAAGAAGTACTTGACCGATGACGGCATCAGGGTGAACGGCGGCAGTAGGGTGGATAAGACTTGGTTTTGTGAGTGTGGAAGTGTGAACCCGGTTCGTCTCTGCGTAGCTCGCACAAACAACTCACGGTGAAAGCAGAAACAGAGAAATTTGAATGAATTGAGTGAATAGGGAACATACGAGAGGAGAAGAAGAAGAAGCGAGAGTGATGGAGCGCAGAAGAAAGGGAAAAGCGGCAGCGACTGCGTGCTTTCAGGAACGACCACGACATCTTTGCTTTCCAACATCACCACACTATTTCTCCATCATCGGAGTTTTCAAAAAGGGGTTATATATATATATATATATATATATATATATATATATATATATATATATATATA
>Ga0214544_1000353_pt1 | contig 80440 bp, 30 predicted proteins | sample CNSS3metaG_FD_160074 | JGI IMG/M metagenome (GOLD analysis project Ga0214544, IMG submission 160074) | Root nodule microbial communities from cowpea collected in UCLA plant growth center, Los Angeles, California, USA - CNSS3 | ecosystem: Host-associated > Plants > Roots > Nodule | place: USA...
TGCTGTAAAAATTTCAGCCCGATCCAACGGTGAACGAATCCGCAGCGCCGAATTTACTGTGACAGCTCTGTGAAAAACGTGAACAGAATTTTCCCTCTACCTCTCCCTCTATGTGTTAGGGCTTTCAATGTATTCTGACTCTATTGTTCTGCCTCTCTCTTTATTTTATAGCCTCCTCTCTACTAGGTTTAAGTGAGACATGAGCTTCTCAAATTTTGGGTCTTTTCTTCACATAGGAAGGAGCCCAATACCCAACAAGACAAGATATCATTTAGTTTAAATTAGAATTAAAAAATAATAATACTGTCTTAGCAACAATGTATATTTGTAAAAACGGACAAATTCAAAAATAAACACTACTCTTATAATAAAGTGTAACAATTATAGTGAGAAAAGGATTAAGAAAATATAAAAATATAAAAAATGAATGAAATAAGAAAACATAAATAATATTTTCTCATATTTTTTAAAATGTATCTCACTTCACTATGTACCAAGTTTCAATAATCTTTGAAAGTAATAATTAATGTAAGATATGTTTTCAAGTTAGTTCTTTATACGAATGATGTTTAATGTGTTATCTCAATGTACTAATTGTATTACACTTAAAAATGACCAACAAAAAACTATTCCATCCAAAGAATAAGACTTAAAATTTGAAAGATAGGTATATTAAAATTAAAAGATAGAAGAAATATATGGTGTTGTACGTATATATTACGTGTATTAAACAGTTAAAAAGTTAAAGATCCGCGTTGTTTTGATATACGGTGGTAGTAATCTAGGGACTGTTTGTTTGGTGAGAATGACAGCAAACATTTTGGCCTTTTCCATTCATTCTCTTACATTCGTCGTCTCAATCGGTGTGTTTGGTTTGGTCCCTTTTAAGGTCATCTATGGGTCCATCAAGTTTCTGTCTTATTATTTATTAAGTACTAATAGCCCGGTTAATTAGGACTTCGTTAATCAACATTCAATGTCATTTGAAAAAGATAATAAACATAATTATTTTGTTGTAAATTAACATCACTTTCTATTTTAATATTATTTAATCAAATTAATTATAAATTTTCATTTTTTTATCATCTTATTACTTCTTTTTTCTCCTAAAGCTTATTATGATTTCTTCGTACATTAAAAGAAATAACAGACAAAAAAAATTATTATTTCAAATTTGACATCATCTCACTCTTATATGGTGACAATGTACGATGCAAGAAAAATAATGTATTATTAATGGAGACAATTTATTGATAATAAGAAAAATTCATCAATAATATGATTTTATTCGTCAATCAATGAAGTGGTTGTCAAAAATATTTAGTAGTGAATTGCGAAATCTGTTGATATTTAACAATGACCACAAATTTTTGATAAACATTCATTATTAGATATCCATTAGTAATTATTAGGGAAAACAACAAATCAGGTCGGACATGAATAGTGTCTACCCACTACCTGATCCACGAGTTTTCATGGATACCTACAAATATTTAAAAAATAATAATTTATAGATTTTAAAATGAAATCTAAAATAAAATTACAAAAAGTTATAAAATATAATGTAAATTAAATTAAAACTAAAAATATATAAATTAAATTTTAATTTTAATTAAATTTAACCTATAAAAATATATTTAATTTTGCTATCTCAATTTGGTTATAACTTTTTTAATCTGATTCAATTTTTGTTCTAATATTTGTTAAAATGATTTAATTTGGTCCTTAATATTAAAGTAGGGTCACATTTCAAGTTGTTTTTTTTTTTGTATTTTAAATTGCTTTTTTTTTAATTTTGATTTTTGTTACATTTATCACTTCACAATTGTGTCACGTATGATGAGGTAAGTGTGACATGATAGTAGTAATGTCATGATAGTGCCACATCGATAAAGTATCAATTTGATTCCTATATTTGTTTTATAATCTCTTTAAATTTAGACTAAATTTATTTTTTATATAAATCTTACACTAATATTCTTGCTAAAATTAATATTTTTCTTAAATATTTCTGAAAGTATTTTTAAACTAACTTTAAAATCTAAATAAATTTATTTTAAATTATGTTAGTTAAAGTTTGAATATGGTTATTATATATATATATATATATATATATATATATATATATATAAAATATGAGAAACCATACACAAATCATGCAATAAAAAAATACATGAATGAATTAAAATTAATAAGTTAAATAGTATAGTTTCTTAAAATTCAAATATTATGTCCATATCAATTTACTCATGTAACTTGTCCTAAATATTTCCTATAGATTTGAAAGTTAATTTAAAAATATTTTTAGAAATATTTAATAAAAATATCAGCATAAGATTTATACAAAAAATAAACTTTGTTTTAATTTGGAAAGAGACAACATTGCTCAATTTTTACAAAAATTAGGACTAAATTTAATCTAAGAAACAAATGTAAAGACCAAATTGATATTATTTTCACGCGACACTGTCACGACATCACCGCTACTGTCACAGTCACTTCACACTGATTGTGCCACGTGATACAATTGTGAAGTGACACATGTAAAAAGAAATAATAAAATAAAATGAAAAGTTTTAAAAATAAAATAAAATAAATCAAAAAAATCACTATAAATGTAACAAAAATCAAAATTGAATCAATTTTAAAAAAATCAAGACAAAATTGAATCAAATTAAAAAAGTCAGAATCAAATTAAGATGAAAAAAAAAACTAAAGGACTAGCTTGATACTTCTTGACAAAAATAAGAACTCATGTAGTAATTGAGCGTTAAATTAACTATAAATTTATGTTTAAGAAAAAAAGGCCTCAAAATTTTTTCTAGTACTAATATATCTCAATTAAATTAATTATAAGTTTATGTTTGAGAATAAAATTTAATTAAATTATTATTATGGTCTCTTAATTTTTATTGGTATTAAAAATGTATTTAATGAGTTTAAACATTTTTTTAGTAAAATATAATTTTGTTTACGAAAAAAAAAGGAGAATTATTAGTTATCTTTATTTTCTTATAATCAATCTTGATTCTATTTTCTTCTTTTATCTTTCTGTGACTCTTTTTGCTTCTTCTTACTTTCTTCTATTCTAGAATTCTTTTTTAAGTGTTTTGACATATTTTTTTGAATCTCATATTGTCTGTGTGCACCAATCTTTTTCTCCTCATTTTTAATTAGTATGTTTTTTCTTGTTATTTGTGTTGCTATTGTTTTTATTATATTTGTTGTATTTATATTTGGACTATAAATGTGTTTCTTTAATCCAATTTTAGTTTTCAGTACTTTTTGATTTATGGATTTTATGAGTTTTTTTTGCATATATCTTGACTAAAAATATTTTTTTTACAAAATTATTAATTAGATTAAAATTTAGTTTTTTTTGGATAATAAATTAGTTAGAGCATAAAAATTAAAAAATCACAAACGTGACAAAAATAATATCTAGATCTAAACTCTACGTTAACTTCAAAGTTGAATTTTCTATAAAAAGATAATTTAAAATTAGAAAAAAAACTTACCTCTTTTTTAGCAAAAATCGTAAAGAACAACTCTCCACGTTTTTACAAGTGTCATTGCCTTCGTCTTTTCATTGTTTAGTCCCTTCCTTTGCCCATCAATCTTAGTCCAAGTTTACTTTTTGACATATTTTGTACATCTTAGTCCAAGTTTAAAGAGACCTATATATAAATACAATGTAATACTCATTTTGTACATGATATATCTTTGCACTTAATGATTTGAGTAATCAATTTTCTTTTACAAGTGGATCTTTCCTCAGTTTCCGATAACATCATGACAACCTCTCTTAAGGCAGAACTTAGTTCACTCAAAGTCCATAAAGCTTTTTTTCCGGTAGTAACAACAATTATTACTTTTTTTTTGGCAATGTAAATAATCATATATAACCCAAAACAATATTATAATTACTTACTTTTTGTGATCTAAAGGGTCGCTGTGTATTTGATTCGGCGTTGTGTGCATCTTCTGTTTATGTTGAGGAGAAACGAAGTTTCCAAGTACTGACAATGCCAAGTTTATAATCAATATATGATATGGTCGAAGATATACCCAACAACATACATTGTCCTTGTGTTGAAAACGTCAAAATGCTTTGAAAATCTAATAGGGTGACATTAAATAGATAGTTTTGTTGTTTGTATTCATGTCTTAAGCACATAATATATAATATTATGTTGCAATGTGTTATTGCCGGTTGTTGAGGAATATTATGCTTCTTAAGACTAATCTCATTCAAAATCCAATTCATTTAGCCTACAAGTATCAATGTTTGGAAGATTATGATCTTCATTATTGAGTAAGATGGAGGGCCCCTCAATAACAAAACATGAATTCAGACTTAACTTGACCTAGTGTATGAACGTTAGGGACATGTCATGATTGTAATAATCATTGTTTTATTATGAATAAACTATACGGTGATGATGGATAAGAGTTTGAATCATTGGAAGCAAAGTGGCATGTTTTGCTCCGAGGTTAAGAGATCACGACGAGATGGGTGAAAGGCTATTCATTATCATTTTTCTTCTTCTTCATAATTCTTAATTTCTCTTTCATACCTCATTATTTATTAAACCAAAATCTCTAGCTAGCCCAACTAATATATGGATAAATAGACACAAATTATTTAGTGAAACTTGCGTGACACTTTATCTAACAATATAATCAAGTATTAAAAACTAGGTTAAAGAAAGTGGTGCTTTCAATCTTCTTTTTCCTTGAAATTTTATATATTCTATGCATGCTAAGTTGTGAAAGGGAAGCACTACACATTGTGTTTGGAATATGTCAACATTATGTGATAAATAATACACAGAAAAACAAAATTATATTGTGGTTCCACTGACAGATTTACCCATGGCAGTGACCTTGTCTTCTCACTATTTTATGAGAAAAACATATTATTATATATAACCATTTGACACAACGAAAACGAAGTTCGAGCGAGCAACTTTGCCCTAAAAGCTTTAAAGCTTAACATATTTTGAACTTGTTGGAACTTTTATTTTGTTATTTGTTTGTATATATATTGAGTTTATATATAATTCAACTTTATAAAAAACTAATTTGTTAAATGAGATTTATACTTATTTCCAAAGTGTAATTTAATCGTATTTTTAATCAATGTTAAATGTTTAAGAATAATTGTCTTCAAATACACGTAATAAAATCATGATATTACTTTTATAGTATAGAATGCAATGAAAATTGTTAAATGGTAAAACTAGGGTGTTAAGAAATGTGTTGGATGTGGTGGGGTACGGATTACTCCCCCTAATTTCTCGGCACTTAACTACTTAATAATCTTGAATAGTCTAAAATAGTTGCCAACTTTGAAAAAGCTATCTTGAATAGCCGAACACTCCCAACTCTAACAAAGCTATTGTAGGATAGTGGAAATTAGGATGGCTACTATTTTATAAATAATCAACTAAATATTTTATGCTACACGTATAAATTAATGCTAAAAAGGAGAAACAAAGTTCAAATTCAAATTACAGATATTCATAACAAATGTTAAGTTTCACTTATCGCACACAACCACCATCAAATGAAGTAAAAAACTGAAGGATAATGTTTAGAATATTATAATAGACAAAGATCATAACAATTGGGGAAAAAAAATTACAGAATGTGAACCGAGTGGAAAATCTAATGGAATAAAGAAAAGAACTTAGGATTTTTGATTTGTGAAGGAATTAAAGTTAAAATATAGAAGTAATGTTGTGTCGTATTTTATCAAAGAAAATGGACAATAGAATCATGTTCTCGGAGTAAAAATAGATTTTCGAAGTATTTATACCTTAAATTTATATTGCAATCAGGGGTTATCTTCTCTTATCCCATTTTCATTTGGTCTCCAAAGTCCTCTGTGATTATTTAACATCGAGCATCAAAACTTGCAGGAATATTCTTAATTATGATTATGAAACGATATATGAATTGAGATATTCCGAAAGGATAGAACTAATGAATGCTAAAAAAAAGCAATATATGACACATAATATAATATCGTAAAAATAGTTATGATACCATCATAATTGAAGATCTTACATTAACTAAAGATAAGACGAGGCAAATATCATCTTATATGTCAATTTTGTAAGTTGAGTTAGGCTTAAAGCCTACTCATTAACATGGTTTCAGAACCCATGAGTTTGAGTCTATCTTAATGAGATTTATTATTTGTTGGACTTATCCTATCACCTGTTATCGGACCACCCATTGATGTCTTCGCTCAATATGTCTTAAGATGAGATGATGTATTGGAGATTCCACATCAACTAGAAATAAAACAAATTTATAATATTTAAATGTAGATACAAATTTCACCTTACAAATCGATTTTGTAAACTTGAAGTTCACTTCTTAACAAAATAATATATAAAAAATCAATGTGATCCATTCTATTTTTTTTTATAGAAATTTCTTATATTTTAGTTTTTAAATAAATCAATGAAATATGCTTCGTGGTAACTTATAAAATATAAGTAATTGAAAATTAAAACTTGTACTTAATATTTTGGCAACTGCAACTTCTCATAAGTGTGTTAGCCAAAATGTCTCTACACCAATTCACTTGAAAGACAAAGTGAAAAGCCCAACACTCAAGTACTGAACCCACCAAGGCAAATTCTGCAGCTAGCAAGAAACATGTCAAAACAATATACTATATTTGTGCTCCTCGTCAGGCATAATGGAGTGTTATTGGACCCGTAACTAAGTGCTTGTTTGTTTCGCCACCAATATAAAAGATATATCCTTACATAAATAGGTGTATATTTTAAGATTTACTTTTCTTTTATTCTTCAGAGTATTTAGTCACAAAATGTTTCCATGTTTGTTTTTAACTTTTGTAATATTATTTCTAAGCAAAATTATTCTTACGCATGTATTTTCAATGCTACTCTTGTAGTTCTCTTATCTTATACCTTTAAAAAGGAGATGGGACGAGGGTTAATCCCAAAAGGAATAAAATAAATGGTCCAAAGATTTGAGTGACCGAAATTATCTCATATTTTAAATTAGAATTATCTTTCATTAACGGAAAAAAGAGAAATTAATGACGATTTATTATGACGAATGTAGTGCATTTGTTATAATAAGTTGATCGATGATGTTTTATAATAAAAGTAAAACTTATTATGTCGGCTAGGGGATCTAACATAATGAGTGAAAAAGACAAATTTATTATTACCGTTGTAATAGATCTTTCATAATAAATGGAGTACGATGACACAATTATAATTATATGAAAAATTTTTGTGTCAGTGTAGAGGACCTAACATAATAAGTGAAAATGACACTTATTATGACCAATGTAATGGACCTCACATAATAAGTGAGAGTGTGGTAACACAATTGTAATTATTATGAAAAGTTATTATGTATGTTATTGGAAAATTCACCATAGTAAATATTTATCATGTTTGTTAGTTTGATACTTACTATGTCAGGTCTTCCAACACCTCAAAACTTACCATGTCAAGTGTTCAAATATGCTCCATAGTAAGTCAACTTACTATGTCAAAATTATCAACCCATGTCACATTAAGTGTGACTTACTATGTCAAGCGTTCAAATATGAGTCATAGTAAGTAAGTCAACTTACTATGTCAGGTGTTCACATATATGTTATAATAAGTCAACTTAATATGTTAAGATTATTAACCCATGTCATAATAAGTTGGATATATTATGACACATATTTGAACATTTGTCATGGTAAGTTTAACTTACTATGTTAGTCTTTCTCAACATCATAAAAAACACACATATTTTATATCACCCGCTTCTATGATGCCAGAATAACAGACACAATAAACTCTTTAGACCCGACATAGAATGTGTTGCTTACAATAGTGTCCAATGGTGATATTTATTTTAAAATGAAAAAAACGAGTGTTCATGATGAAGAGATGAAAAGAATGATACAAGATATTTTAAATCACTATTAATATTTGTTGTTAAAAATAAAGGGAGAAATTAGAGGAAATAATTGAATTACTAAAGATAAAAACAAAAATAACTCCAAATCTATGTAGAAGAATGTAAAATGTAGGAACACATACACAAGAACTTTTTTATTTAGATAAATGAAAAAAAAAATAAACAAAAGAAAGGGAAGCAATATATGACAAAGATCATGATGATAGTGATTACGTGATTATTACAACTAGTGATTGATTTTGTTATTCTTAGTGACCATGATCTAATTAATCTTATATATGATCAGAGATACTGGTGTTATATTGTGTCACAACCAGAAAGAATTTCTTCACATTTTATACTCTAGGTGATTTCAAAGTTTTTAAGATGGACTATGATGAATCCAAGATTAGTATTGGTGATTTGTGCTTGCAATTCAACAATGAAATGTAGTTGTTGTTGGTAGGAGATAAACATGTCCAAAAGCTGATTTTAATTTAATTTCTATGCACACAGTAAATGATATTAGTTATAAAAGTCATTTGGCTTTAGAAAATGGAAATTCACCAAATATAAGTTGGTTACGATCAAAGGGAATAAAATTATATGTTTATTAGACTAAAGTTTTTGGATTGAATGTAGTGTGGATGAGATGGATATGGAGACATATTTCTGAACTCAAGGCTTGGTCATATAAATGAAAAGTGACTAAATTGTTCAGAGAAACAAGATGTGCTTTCAGTATTAGAAAATTGAGTTGGATAAGTATTTTGATTGATGGTTGATAAGCAAATAAGGATATCCTCCTAGAAGAACCTCCACCCAGGAAATTTGAATTGCTAGAATTTGTACGCTAAGATGTTTGTGGTTTGGTTGAAGGTAGAATCCTTTAGTGTGTTAACTCTGTATTATGTTTCCGTCAATGTTTCTCACAAATTCTTGCTAAGTTTGAAGAAATTTTATTCTAATGCTCATTACTATGTTGTTGAATTCTAGTTTTGTTGTTTTGGAAAATCCCAATCATCCTTCTCCGTAACTTTCAATGATAGATTGCTAACATTAGCGTTAGCATAGGAATACTTCATTCAAATAGAAGCATATGATAACAAAAGCAGAAATCATTTCTCCTTCTTTCATTCAATCTATCCCGTTATTTCAACAATCGCTCCATCGCCTCTGCTCCAAAACTCCAAAATACAGGACAGTTAATGGAAAGTTTTTCTTCTGATTACTGACAGCTGACAGTTATCATTATATATCACATTTTGATATTTGTCTTGGGTGGGAAGAGTAATTATTACATTGTTGGGTATAGTCATGATAATTTTATTCACATGGAAACAAAAAATATCTTTACAAAAGCAAATGACTTCGTCATTTGCACCCTTTTTGATTGGAGCAGATATGAACAGCAAGCAAGGTAGATTTTACAAAGAAGGGAAAAGCCAGAAGTTAAACAGACAAGAGGCTGATGAAAGAAACCAGGACAAGAAGGCCATAGCAGCAGATAGTTGATATCTACCGCACAGTTTTGCTGGGCAATAGGATCGATCGGCATCAAGCAGCAGATCTGTGACACTGGCTGTTGAACATGCTGCAGCTAATGACAGATACGACAAAATCTGGAGTGTACAAAAACTGTAATATCATTAGTGCATTACTATAGCATGGAAACACCAAACACTTCAAGTTTTTCAGGTCACAAGTTTTTCAGGTCACAAATTGCACGTACCATGTCCCCCAAAAATACTATCATCACGAGTCTTCGCTGGAGGGGTAAACATTTTATGAAGACAGAGTATGCATCCACAACCAACAGTGTTATGCTCCATGGAATTACCAAACCCATCACTGTTACCAAATAGCTGTGAATAGCATAAACAAAGACAAAGGTAAAATCTCCAGTCAAGCCTATGCTTAGAAGATAACCTAAACAGGATAAACCCCCACACAATTCCAATTTTACCTTCTGCAAGTTTTCTATATGAACAACAACCACTCTAATTATGTCGTGTTATCACTATCAAACCATGTTGAAGTGAAATTATAGAGCGATTAAGCCAGTATCATAGTTATCATAATTGCGATCAAATTGCATTACACGGATATGGTTTACGAAAATAAGAAACAGTGAAGTGAAAAACGAAAAAACAGTGCCGTCAACATTGAAATGCATTCGATTATCCAAAAGGATTTCATTTCAACAAAAACAACTTTCAAATAATTCATTTTTATCTTTTCTACTTAAATGCCCCAAAGAAAAAATATGACGACTTTCTCCAGCTTATGCCAGCAACATCGCAATGGACTAAATGCCAATTCAATCTTATTTATCTTCACCAATAAACATGTGCACTTCCCCATACCACAAATCAGAACCTAATAATATTCAATGTTTCCAATAACCCTCCTTAAAGTCTCATAAAGGCATTTCAATGCAAAAGTTGAAAAAAACGGATCAGCCGCAACAGATACGAAGGAACTCACCATTCCAAAATGTAACTTTTTTCTATAACCAGTTATTAGTCTCTCGATTTGTTTTGAAGTATAATTTTTTTTAAAGATATTTGTTTTTATTTCAGTGTTATTTTCAAAATCTAAGATGATATTAGTTAATTATTTATCATTTATATCCCTATTCTTTTACTTAATTTTTATTGGTTTAAATATATGTATTTATTGCGATATAGAAATAAAAATAAAAATTATTAAAGTAAAGAAAATTTATGTGAATTCTTTGAAAGAAAAAGGGAGTAATGACCAAGAAACCCATTCATTAACTGGTATGGATGTGTGCAACCCCCAAAATTAATTGAATTGGCCACTCAATTTACTCACTTTCTTCACAATCCCCCCTTCCCTTTACTCGTGTTTCTTGCCCACAGTACATCACTCTCTGACACACCAATCACAAACTCACATAAATCCTCCCTCACTTAGATTTCTGAAACAATTCATGACAAGCACAGATACATGATCCCAAACTCAATTCTACATAAAACTTCAACATCACGAAACAAAAGCACCCCCAAATCAATTACCCTTTACAAAATCAGATGATGGGGCATGACGAAATCGGCAAAAGTTACCAAATTTGGTGAAGCAGTGAGTGACAGAAGAAGAAAAGACCCGAACAGGGCATATGAAGAAGATGAAGAAGATGACAAAATCAGAGTGAGAAACAGAGAGAAAGAAAAGAGAGAGATATACCAGAAAGCCGTGTAACCGTAGAAATCAACATCCAAACACATGAAGAGAAGGGAAGCTGTGGAAAAAACTGTTTGACCCAATCGGAGAGCCAAACTGGCGCTGCTTCCAAACGCCCCTGGCAGCTCCTCCATTCTACCATGGTAATTCAACCCCAAACATGCCCGTAACATGAACCACCTTAAGATTTCAGAGTAGTATTAATAATGATAAGTGTTTGTGTATGATGTGTATTGTATGGGTTAAGAATTAGTGTATGAAAGGCATAAATGAATAACAATAATTATTAAATAATGCGGTGACTAATCTCAATTGGAGAGGCGAATGAGTTCTTGTGATAAATAAAGTAGGTGTGGATGGTTCTTAACCTCTCCTTCTTCTCTTTCTTCTTGTTTCGAATTAGGTTCAATGGTTTTGTCGGCGCGGTACCTGACTCGATTCGCTTACGTGGCACTTAATCATTCTGTCTAAACTGTACTGCAAATAATTGCCCTAAACAATAACAACCTAAACTCTCAAACCAAACCGGGTTGTAATTTCTTCACTTTCACACCACACTCTGCAACTAAACCAAACATTTTAAATTCTCAGTTTTTAAACGCTATTACACACACAGTTAGCACATACATATACATAAATACCCGTTTTCTTTCCCAATTCAGTGTCCCCTAACAGGAATCTGACCAAAACCTGTGATCAATATGGTTGGCAGATTTTTTTTCTTTAAATACTTAACTGACTAATTTATATTAAAAGCACTTGAATTAAATTTACTGATTAAACATGACATGTACTACTGCGTACTGTACAGATGTACTCAATTTTTTTATTTCACACATGTATAAATGCAAATAAATAGTAATGCAAGAATAATATATTTCATCTAAAAAATAGTAAGTTACTTTTATAGATTAGGTTAATAATACCCTTTCGAACTTATCCAGCTTCACAACTATTTTTATTAGATTTTTATTTATTGGTTGAATTTATATTTTAATTTAATATTTTATTATTATATAGAGTTTTTTTTTTTCATTTTTTGTTTTATGAGACAATTGGATATCTTTAAAGATAAGGAAGTTGAGAAGAAAGAGTTATACGAAGGAGGCGAGTTAAGTATTAAATAAATGTATTGATGTATAATATCATGGACCCGTAGACGGTTAAAGGGTTTGTAAAATTTAAAACAAATTAAGAATGAAATCATTTTATTATAATTTTATTTAAAATTTATTTTTTTTAATTTTTAAGAATTTTTTGTTGAAAGTTTAAAGCAACTAGTATTAAAATAATTTTTTTAAGATTCTTTTTCTTAGAAAGTCTAAAGCAAGGAATCTAACTACTTGAGTCTTGAGCCGGCCCTGGCCCTGGCCCTGCATGATCCGAGGTAAAAGCGCAAGAGTGAGAATTACGTGGTGAAGGAAGAAATTTAAACTTACATGTATACATGAAACACAAAAAAGAGAGAGAAGTTATTGAGCATAAACTTGGTCATGCACTTTGGTGGTTTGAATAGGCGAAATGGTAGATGAATCCATAAGAAAATGTGGCAGGAAGATTACTTTTTGTATATGCAAACATCATTCAGAGGGTAAGGTTCCTGGGATGGAAGAGATTTGGAAGGAGGGAAAGAAAAAAGAGAGTTGTCATAATAAATATTTATGTCCTACAAAGAAATTCTTGTTGCCTTATGTATGAGATGAAAGAGTTCAAAAAAGAGTAAAAAAGAAATAGTGATGAGAGAAATCAACAATACAGATGAAAAGAGATTTTAATGGGTTCATCAACAAAATGGAGGTGATATATATTCCTTTCTTAGAGATGAAGTTAACATGGTTCAAACCAATAATAAGGATTGAAGTCGCATTTAGAAAAAAATTGTGATCAGGGAAATGGATGGAATGATGGGAAGCAAGCATTTGCAACCACTTTGGAAAGGAATTTGTTAACCAATATTCGTTGTATTTGAGAGAAACAAAGAAAGATCGGGTGCAAAAACATTTAGGGTCATTAGGTAATCAAAGATATAAAAACATTGTAATAGAAGTGGTTAGAGGTGGGAGCCGATCCAAACGAAATTTAAATTGTAAAATTCTAAGATTCTACGATATGACATAATATTTATGAGTTAGATTACAAGTATTACAATAAAGTCGGTAATATGGTCTTATAAAATTGTAATATCGTCTTATAAAATTGTAAAATCGTATAAATTTACACTTTTTTTATTTTCTACCCCATCATAAAATTGTAAAATCTTTTTTTTTTTAATTTTCTGTTACATCGTCTCTTTACCTTCTTAATTAAATTAATTCAATTTAAATTAAATCTAAACCTAACAAAAATTAATAAATTAATGTAATTAAAGATTTTCACATTATTATTTGTGTTGTCAAATTTCATCCAATTATAATTAATAAAATGATTATAAAAATATAAAGTCAAAGTTGTAGTAAAAAAAATAGACTTATACATATAAAATTTGATATTTTGTTTTATTTTATGTAAAAATATTATTTATTTTGAAAATTTTAGATGATTTTGTTTTTAAATATTTATGAATTTTATTTTTTAACAAATAAATATATGTATTTTTAGTTTTAATTTCTTAATAAAATAAAATAAAAACATTATTAAGTAATTTTAATAATATAATGTTTAATTTAAGAATCTTTAATAATTTGATGAATAATTTTACATATTATTAAAATTATATAATAATATTTTCTTAATAATTTGATCAGTAAATTAAAATTAAAATTATTTATTTTTTTATTTAAATAAATAAGTTTTAATAATAAAATTATCTAAATAATTTAAAATGAAAAATATTTTATAGAAGAAATCAAAAACATTATTTTTGATTCATTAATTAAATTATTAATAAACATATAAAAAGTAAGAATAGATAAATAATATATAATTGTATAAAAATGTAAGGAAGGTAAGAATTTTCTTAAAAAACATTAGCTATATTATTAACATACAGTATAAAATAAAAAAAAAATATGTTTATATAAAATTTTAAAAATATAAAACTACAAACTTCAAAACATATATAAATAATAAAGAATAAAATAAAGAAAATGTATGCTAGAACCACTATTTGTAAAATTTAAAATAAAAATAAATATATAAAATGGGAAATGTGACGGTTAAAATAAAAATATACAACTTTTGTATAAAAGTATAAGTTTTAATACGACTTTATCGTTTGAAATTTTGTTTTTTTAACACAACCTATTTCGATAATAATTTTAAAATCTGCCTAGATAGATTATTTTGAAAAAAAAAATTACACCATTTTGAAAAAAAAAATCATGTCTTTTTGTTCGTATAAAAAGCAAAATCTCCAATAGGATTAAGATTTAACAATTTACGATTATGTGAACCCTTCACGATCTTAAGTATAATCTCGATTTTAATTATCTTGGTTGGAGGTATGTACACTTTGAAAGAAAAATTAGAAGCAGTTAAAAGGAGAAAATCAAGATATGGAATAAAGAGAATTGATAATGTTCACTAGTTACGTGTGAAAGTGTAACCATATTTGAATGAATTGGATAAGAAAGATGAAAAGTAGGGGTTGGCGGAGAAAGAATGCAAAGTAAAAGTAGGATTACAGGAAAATTTATGACAAGTAATTATGCACAAAGAGTCTTTTGGCAACAAAACTCAAGAGATAAAAGAAAGAAGTGGTTGATGATAGTAATACAAAATTGATCCATAAAATGATAAGTGTACAACGAGACAGAAAAACCTAAAAGGAATTTTTATAGGTGAATAATATCTATAAAATTCATCATTGGTGTCGTTACATGTGCCACCAACATCAACCTTAGGTGCTCGTTCTTGTTGTTCCGGAGAGTGGTTAGAGTTTGCTCATTTTGCCATAAAAGGATGCATATTTGGCACCTGTGGTGCAAGTGGCTGGTTAGAGGAAGGTCTACCGCCTGGTGAACATAGGTATAACTTCTTCTTCAGGGTTTCGTATTCTTTGGAATTGTTTACAGAATCAAGATCATGAAAAAATATTTTTCGGCAAATATTCTTTAAATGTGTGAAGACAAAAATATACATTTCTTTAAGTTCATAGTAATGCAATTAATATTATTTTGTCTCAATTACCTTCTTTTTGGATAAAAAGAGATATTATGTATGTGTAGATTTTTGAAGAAGTTTATCTTGTTGGTCTAGAGGAGTGCAAAAATCATTTACAATGACATATTTTGTTAAAAAAAAGTGGAAAAATCACTTACACATTTAGACCTTTATAAAAAAATTTATATATGGCTTAAAAGCATTTGTATCAATGAAAGGCAATTTCACTTGGCAAAGGTTTTTATGAATTTTCTTTTTTTCTATAGAAGACATGTCAAGGGTTTTGGTTGTTGGAACTTGGAATTTATCTCCTAACAACATTCTTCATGCTTTTTCTTGGACAAAAGATTTTGTCTCAGTTTCCATGAAACTCACGAAAACTCAATGTTGGGCTCACATTCATGACCTTCCTTTAGAGCATTAGAAGCCGAAAACAATTTTCCCTTAACATGGGAATGGGTACACCTTTATCTTTAGATGATTATACCAAGAATAAGTTTCAAGGTTTTTTTGCATGTGTTTTGGTTGATGTTTCTTTGTTATCTAATTTGCCTAATCAAATTTCGGTGGAAAGACCATGATTTGTGTTTATTGGTCATGTGGAATATGAGAAATTGTCTCTACTTTGTTCAAAATGTAAAATGTTTGGTCATGATCTATCTAATTTTAAACAGTTACAACATGATGTCAATGTTATTTTTGGTGGGAAAAAAACAATTGATGCAAAAATACAACAACATTGTCGTCCTAAGGTGGTTGGTGTACAGGATGGGACTAAAGGCTCTTTAGCTCAAGTGGTGGAGCCTATGGTGGAGTCTATGATAGGACCTGCAATGGAGCTTGTGGTGGAGTTTATGGTGGAGCATGTGATGGAGCCTGTTGCTCAATCACAGACTAAGCCAATGATAGTTAATCACGATAATATTTGTGTTGTGAATGAATGTTCTAGTGTTAAGAATCTTGATGATGGCGTGCCAGTGGAATAATTTCTTGGTTGGTTGACTTTTTTGGAGGATGTCACTCCCATTATCAATAGGTCACATAGTTTACAAAAATTTTATATTCAACTCATAGTAGTTCAGTGTTAGTTCCTAATCCTTTGACGTCTAAGAAGACTCATTTTTATGAATAAATTAAAAATAGCTTATAAATGTGTTAATATGTATAAGAGGGAAGACTCTAATACTCAGAAGGATTATGAGTCGATTTGATGAGAGGAAAGATTTTGTTAATCCTATTTATAATTAATTATTTTTTTGATATGTTATTCTTTTCTATAAGAGTTAAAGCTTATAATTCTAATATTTATCTTGTTTTACTTTGACTAATGTAAAATGGTGTGTAATTTTTATTATTTTCATTAAAAACTTGTTGAATCAGAAGAACCATATAATAAAAGAATTAGTCCCTTAATTACTTTAAATGATGATGTGAAAGTTATTAAAAAAACATAATAACATTTACCGTATTTTAAATAAAAATAATAAAATATACTTGTTCCTTAATATTAATTATAATATCATTTCTATATTAATTATAAAATCTCACAATTTTTTGACACACAATAAGTGTCACCTATTTAATAGAAATATTAAACTAGAGGACTCATTAAAAAATATAAAAATATTTAATAGAAAAAAAAATAATTGAAACTCAATTTAAAATATTTAAATTTATGAAAAGTTTGATGATTGATTAAGCCTTTAATTTAAATTCTATATCATTTTTTGTCTTAACTTTTGTATGTATTGTATGTACTTTAAATGTTAGAAATCTATACGTTTATGTTTTATTTTATATTTTAGCATCATACAATCATATATTATATTTTTTAATAAGGTTCTATATGTTATTTAATTATTACAATAAATTTAATAATATCGGTATGTCAAACCATCCAATTAATTAGTTGAATAGCCGTTCCATTTTAAAACATTGCAAACAAAATATGCACTCGTTTGCCTAAAAGGCCCCTTGTGTTCTGTAAATTATCGTGATCTAAAAGGAGATGATAATGAATCATTGTAGTATTTCATTGACCATCCTAGTTGATGCTATATTTCAGCAATTTCGGTATTGTTTGTCTGTCTAATACCCCTTCCAAAATGCTATATAGTCTAATTACTTAACTTAGTTGAAAATATATCATGATGATCATAAACTGTTTGATAATTTCTCCAACCGAGAACTGAGAAAGTATGGACATATATTTGCTGTCAATCAACCGAATATAGAACATGAATAGTATCCTATTCAAGTTCATAGGATGGAAAACCTCAGTTCTCTGCAGAGGTCAATTACAATCCTCTTCAAATGCAGTGTTTCCCTGGTTACTAACATATTATACGGCGCAATTGCAACTACTGAGAACTTAGGCTCCAAAACACACACACACCATCAATTTAAAACTTGAAATTTTAAGCATTGTAATTGGAGGTCGATATAATAATATACAACCATGATAGTACTCTGAGTAGTGCTAGGAAAGTTGGGTCTAGGGATAATGCAGCAACACGATGGAGTCACAACAAAATCTGAGCCAACAAAAAACACAAAAGAAAGCATGAAAGAAAACACTCTATGACTCAAGCTGAGCGTACCAGATGCCCTGGATCTTGACATCCTTAGGGGCCTTTGCTCCCAAATCAGTGTCAGATGGCTGAACACTCTCGAACACACCAATAACCTCACCAGTCTCAGGCTTGGTCTTGGTCACACTCAAGGTGATTTTCCCCGTCGATGACGACGCACTTTTGTTGTTTTCCTTCGCAAGTTCCTCCTCATCTCCTCTTCCACCAGCAGGCAAAGCAACAGCATTGTCATAACCTGTTGAAGCACCTCTTCCCTTGGGGTCCAAGAAAGAGCTTCCACGGTACGATGGCACCAGAAACTGCCCCCCAAAGCTCTCTGGCTTCCCTGACGCCACCAACTGCTTGATGGTGAAGAGGAATGGTACACGTTCGCCACCGGGTAGCTGAACCGTCACGGCGGCGTAGTCGATGCCATCTTTCTCCTCGAACTTGACTGTGCCATCAGGAGACACCTCAAAGGGTCCCTCGATCTCATCAAGAGTGTAGGTCAAACGTGTCATGAGCTTTGTGTTTTGGAACTCTAGTGGCGCGTTCTTGGCCACACCCTCAGCCTTCACTGTGAATGAAGTAGGCTCAAGGCATAACTTCTTGGCGTTGTATTTGCCTGCCTTGAAGGCAAATGAGTCCACTCCACCATCAATGGTTGGACACTGATTTGCTGTTCCTGTCCCCTTCACTTCCAGGTAGGTCTTGCTCTGGATTTCGTCGAAGGTTAGCCTCTTTGGAACACCTTCAGCACTTGCCCCCTGAAGGTTTTCATAGCTCACTCAAATTAGTTCTTTTACATTAGCTCACTCTACTTTTGCTTAAAATCTCTCAGAACTCACAAGCCATGTGTTCGACTCTAAACAATATATTTGGTGAGTTCTAACAAAAACTGTGCTAAAACATTGATGTGCATCTGATGTATCCTACCAAAACGTAGAGAAGAAAAGCAAAGACAATTCAGCGTTCGATAAGAAAGATGAACATGGGTGCTCTTAGGCCTAACCTTGAACTTTACTATGAAACTATATGTTACTACCATGTGGGACTTCCCAACAAACAACATATGCAAAATAGAAAACAAGAGTAAAATTGTGGGGAAGTTGATGTAAATAATAGATTATGTTAGGAAAATGGTAGAAAAGAAGAGTACATACAGAGACAACAAGAGCAGAGGTGGCAAGGGCGAATCCTGCAATTTTTGTCGCGTCAACACACTTTTGAGCTAAGTCCTTAAGATCAGTCTGAAGGGAGCATGAAAGCTTAGCTCCAGCAGGTTCCAAACCAAAAGCCTTTGAAATGGAGTGAGGGGACTTTAGCTGCAAAGTGTTGGTTCTGCCCAACTTGGTGGGTTGCATGAAAGTAGCTGCTGCTTGTAGTGACGCTGCCATTGCCACCGATTCCTCACTCTTTCTCTGTGTGAGGTGTTGAAAGAAAGCAGTTTGTAAGTGTTTTTGGAGAGTGGAGAGAGTACAATTATTTGGTGGCTATGGTGTGAGTAAGATAACGGATAGGATAAGGTCATCTCCTATTGGATGGTTCGTGCTAATGCCAATGTTGCCACATTGCAAGCTTCTCAATTGGGATCAAGATACTATCTGTCACCATTTTGATGACTAGGATCACATCCACCACAAACTACGACGCTTCAAAATAAACAGGAACATGGATCCCCAACACGAACCACGAATCCTTGTTTGAGGAGAATCATGGTCCAAAAAATTGGATATTATAGTAATGGTTTAGTTATGAAACATATATTTGAGAAAATAAAAATAATAAAATATTGAGTCAATGATAAAATATATCTTTATACTATTATTCTCCTTAGTATTTTTCTGTATTGCAATCAAAAACAATTCAACAATCGTAAAAGTATTCAACATAACAAACTTCATCAAAAACTCCACACTTTTTATGTATAAGAAATGTTCATCATAAATGTTTTTTCTCAATAATTTTTTTCTACTATATACAGTTTCTAATGCCATGTTGTCTCTTCCTATGTCATTCTCATTTTACTTCATCTCAAATAGTCTTTAAATAGTTGCGACATGTATTTTTTATATGTAATAGTGAAAATTAAGAATAAAGACTTTAATCATACGACTAAAAGTTAACATGATTTCTTATTTATATTACTCTTGCTTCATATAAAAATTTTAGTACACAATTTGATGAAGACCATATTATTACAATGCATATTCATTATAATTATCTCGCTTTTTTTATTAAAACGCACACACACACACACATATATATATATATATATATATATATATATATATATATATATATATACATATATATATATATATATATATATATATATATATATATATATATTGTGTGTGATTTAAAAAATAATAAATAATCAAATAAGTTTTTGAAGTAACTCGTTTTAATAAATATAGTAAATAGCGTAGTACATGATCTTAACCGCTTAACATTATGAAATAGTGCAGATATTTTTATTATTCAGTATTTTGTAATATAAACTTAGTTAGATATTTGTTATAAACTACATTTTTAATTTTAGTTAATATTTCAACCAATAATATATTAAAAATATAAAGAAATTTATTCATTAAATTTAGAACGAAAGCAAGTATTAAAATTATAAATATAAATACTAAGTTATCTAGATAATTAAGGATACCTGTTTAATGTTAATTATAGAAAATATTTTGGTAGTTTATTTTAATTCCTTTCACCTTGTGAGAGAATGTAAATATGCTTATTATGCAATTAATGATTTTTTATTAATTGAGATAAGAAACAAAGTATATATTAAGTATAAAAAATGTAACTATCAAATTTCAGTTTATTTATTTACAGTTTATGCAGAATCATTCGGAAGTGCACCTGTGAAATGTTGTCAGCGTGTTTCGTTTGTATCTAATAGTAATTAATAACTTTAGTGTAAATATCTACACGGCTCAATATTAATCTTGATAAGTTATTCTGACATCATCATTTTAATCTACATATTAATTAATAAATTTAGTGTCAATATGATACGCATATATCGATAAACACTAATTGTTGTATGATTTAATTTAGTTTAATTTTTATATACCACCACGGCAGAAAAAGAAAACAAGGTTTTAACTTTTTTAGCTTATTTTGTTGTTGATGAGCTGTCACTGAAAACACTAATAATGGTTGATAACTGTTGGAGACTTTCAAGGTTAGTTGTTATTTACAATTGTCTTGAAAGGACTGTGATTGGAATAATAGCGTTGTTATATTTGTTGTTTTGCTATTACTTGCGACTACTATTTTTTCCAAAGACAACTATTAGTTTGAATGGTCGTTGAATTGGTGATATGATGCTTGTAATAATAAACATTGTCGTATGTATTTTACTTTAATATTGATTTTATTTAATAACTACCTTCAACTTGTATCAATGCAAAATTTACGGTCCAAAATTCCAAGATCCTTTAAAATCATTATTAGAGTGCACTTAAGTATAACCAAAATTATTCATTAATCAATGTGAATATAAATGGTTTAGTAAAAAATTATAAAGACTCTCTTAAAATATTTACTGTATTCTTTTTATTTGTTGTCATTTTTTTTCAATTATATATATAAGAATTATTTTCTTGTTATTTTTTTCTATTTATTATCTAAATTTACTGTATTATTAAAATTATTTTAAATTTCTTAACAACAATATAAAAATTCACTCATTAAATATACATTAATATAATTATATTCTTGGTTTCTAACATTTATACTTCAAAGTAATTTAAGTTTAAGGTGTGAGATTTAAGAAAAAATTTCAACCAAGTATAATAGAAAAGGATATTAATAATATGTTCCCATATTTATTAGTTAGAAGGTTAAGAGATGAATAATTTGAAGGTGATTAAAGTGTTTAGTTGTAAGAATTTGAGAAAAAGAAAAAGAAAGATATTAAAGAATTTTATTATTTTTTCATCCTCTCGTATACAAAGATTTAAAGAATATTTGGATAAGATTACCATAATGTCTTTCATTTTTTTTCTTAATTTAAGTTAATTGACATGCATGTATTTTTAATTTATGATGTTTTTTTAATTTAGGTAATTTAATGAAGTAAATCATCACTAATAAAGTAAAAATATAACTTTTAAAATTATGTTTACAACAATAATTAATACTTCAAATTTCTAAACTGGTTACCAAAATTTTTTTCAATATGTAAATACATTGTATTTTATTATGTTTTTATTAAAATAATTATTTTTTCAATTTATTCATTAATTTTGTTTATAAAATAAATTTATTTTAGATTACTTTCAACATAAATTTGATAATCTTGTTTTTCTTTCAATTAAATTATTTTTAATCTAACACATCAATTAAATTACTCACAAACTACACTCCGATCTACAAAATTACTCCATCATATTTAAGTTTTTTTGTTATCAAAACAATATAATAAAAATTAATAACAAAAATACAAATTTATATTAGTTCTAATAAAAAATTATTACTTCTAAAATTACTAAAAATAAAATAAAATTCCCATGTACATAAATTATTTCTCACCTTACATAAATATATTATATTATTCATTTCTTTTATAAATAATTTTCTTATAATTTCATTCGTTCAATATAATCTAAGTTTTTTTATCTACTAAACTTTTTCTAATGTCTACAAACTTTCACAACCTTTATTTTCTAACTCACTTCAAAACCATCTCCAAATTTTTTAAAACAACACTACGAGATATATTTTGATTGAAAATTGTTTGGGTTAATTATTTTCTTGAATGCATTATAATTACTTAAGATATTTGTATTTACAAATCAATATAACATTAGGTGAAAACAAATACAATCATATACGTTTTGGGTAATGATATGTATTGAATTTCGTATATTACCATTGATTTACGAGTGCTAATTTAGTAGGTTTAACAAACCTAGATCATTATTAAATATGATTACAGGATCAAAAAAATTGAGATGAACACAATTTCAGATCGACACTATTGTGTTGGGCTTAATCTAATTTCAGCAACCAAAACAACATTTAAAACTATAAATGGTAACTAAAATTGTGTTACTCAACAAAAAAGACTTAAATTTTGATTGATATATATATATATATATATATATATATATATATATATATATATATATTCTACTTTTACCTTCATTTCTTATGGCTAGCTTTTAATCAATTTAATTCATCTAAAAAAAATTCTTTATTCAATATTACAATTTAGTAACCACCTTTATAAATTCAAATTATTACTCATAATAATAAAAAAAATTAATTTTTTAAAAAATTGCTTTTTGAATTAAAATAATTATTTATAATAAAAAAAAAATAGTTTATATAGTAAAAAAGCTTACACAAATTATTTATTTTTATAATTGAAGAAAAATTATTTTATAATTTATTAAATTAAATTTTGGGTTACTATTAAAAAAAGAGAACATAAGCAAGGTTAAAACATAATTACTGTACCCCACCATACAATCAGCAATTACCGTAACAAAACCCAATAGAATTTTCCAAGATTCAACATCCCTTATCTTCCTCAGAGGACATAAAAGTAGTTCTGAATAAGCATTCACCAATTACAAACTAAACAAAATACAAGAAATCACCAACAAAAACAAGTAAAATATTTGATAAAAATAATGAAAAACAAAAAGAAAATGGAACAATTGCGTTTGAAACAAAACCGTCGAAAACTCAACACTCCCCACACCACCGATACCATCAACGCTACACATTCAAAAACTAATTAAAAAACCGGCATTCAGAATGAGTAGGAGGATTAGATTCATCATATGAATAATCATATGAACATATTCGAAAGTATCCTCAACATGCCAAATAATCACTAAGAATAATTAATTACACAACTTATAGAAAAAATAAATTAAATAACTTAATGGGAGGGAAGGGTGGAATCCTCTCAGACAAATGCCTCGATTTGTCGTCAGAATTGTAAGAATGGATTAGATCGGACTCGTCATCATAATTTGATCATCACCGAGAAAACCACACCTTCGCGTGAGTAGAAACGATTGTAAAACAGTATAAACTAAATCAAATCAAGTAAATCGGACAAATAAATACGAAACACGAAATAGACTAAAAATAACAACAAAATTTTAAAAGATGACATTGTGTTCATGCTTCTTGCGCAAATGGATTGTTAAAGAGGGATCACCGTTTCGCTTTTATAGGCGTTTGGATCTGTGAAGGAAGATTTAGGGTTTGGCACAACCACAAGGGTTTAATGGCTCCATTTACTGGGCCACAAGTTCAATGGGCCTGATCGATCGTCTTAAAGCTCATTCTACTTACATCTCATATTCCACGTTTTTTTAACACTCCCAAAATACTCCTATCTTCTCTCATCCAATATTATCATTTTTTTTTCTTACATTTTGTGAAAAACTATTTTTTTAAAATAATTTTTATTTTAATCTTTTGTAATTAAAATAGGTTAAATCATTCTAGAGGTTTCCATTTTTGTAGTAAAATCTCAAGTAGGTCCTCTCATTTTTATTTGACTCAATTGAGTCCCTATTTTGGAAAATTCGTTGCAATTAGGTTCTTTCCGTGTTAGTAGTAGAGTAACGGTGTTAACTATGTGCACGTGTCAGCATGTGGTTTTTATTTATTTATTTATTTATAATTTTTTTTAAAAATAGTTAACAAAAATTGTCACATGTCAATCTGACATTGTGCCACATGGCAGAGAGTGTGATGGCTACTCTTTAGAGTGTTTCACTCGTTTAAGGAAGACTAAGACAACAGGGTTTACGAACAGGGGTTATTCCCATATATATATATAATATGGATGTTACTTTTGTGCTTCATTTAATTTTGCGTATCAGTCAAGTTTCAGGTCTGTGCCTGAGGCCTGGACCAGAAAGCTTTCATGGCGAGGGCAGAAACGGAAGCAGGTACAAATAGAAGAAGGCCCAGAATAGCCAAGCCGAAGGGGTCCAATCAGTTGCGTAATGTCCGGTATCAGGTATCTTTTAGTAATCCACATCTTAGGAAGTGTCACATGTCACTATTCGATATGAAAAGTCTCAATGTATTATTTTTTATTTTATCTCAATTTGGTCCCAATTTTTTTAAAACTAAATCAATTTCATCCCTAAATCAAATTTAATTTTTATATAAATTTTATAATGGTATTTTTATTATAATTGATATTTTTAACACAATTAAGTTTATTTAAATATATATTTTGCATTGAACTTTATTTAATTATTGTTTTAAATATTTATATATCAAAATTTTATAGACAAAGGTTAGAATTGGTTTAAAAATAATAAATTTATAAATTGATTTGTAAAATTTTAAATAAATATATTTATTTTAAATTTTTATAAAATTGTTTTAAAATTTTATATTTGAATTTATAAAGTTTTTATTTTCAAAGCAACTCTAACATTTATCTATAAATTATAGATAAATAAATATTTAAAATAAAATTTAAATAAAATTCAATACAAAATACACATTTAAATAAACTTAATTATGTTAAAAATATAAATGATAATAAAAATACCATTGCAAAATTTATATAAAAATTAAATTTGATATAGGGATGAAATTGATTCAGTTTTAAAAAATTTGGGACCAAATTGAGACAAAATAACAAATACAAATACTATATTGAGACTTTTCACACCCAATAGTGACACAGACACAAGGCACTGCCACATCACACTGTCTCTACCACGTGGCACAATGTCAGATTGACATGTGATCATTTTTTTATTTTTAAAAAAAATTATAAAAAATTAAAAAAAAATTAAAAAAAAATCAAAAAAACCACGCGTTGAAACGTGGTAGATAGTTAACATTGTTGTTGTACTACTAACGTAAAGGATCTGATTGGAACGAATTTTTCACTCAATTGAGTCAAATAAAAATGAGGGGAGCTACTTGAGATTTCACTACATAATTTGGGACCTATGGAATGATTTAACTATCAAAATAATATGAAAAGGATAAAAAATAGGGATGGCAACTAGGCGGGACGGGGATGGGTTTCGCGATCTCATATCCATCCCCATAAAAAAAATGTCATCCACATTCCCATCTTCAAATTCAACGGGTACCAAAATTTTGTCTCATCGTCATCCCCACTAGATAATGGGGTATATACTCATACTCGTACCCGTTTTCTGAATGTTTCAACATTAATTAATTAATTTTTATAAAATAATAAAAAGTTACAGTAAAGGAAACATAGTATTATCAAATATTTAATATTAAGAAATTAGAACTATATACATTTTAAATTAGAATGCCAAATAAAGTTTTATGAAAAACAAAACATTTATTAAATTTGCAAACATTAATGAAACCTAGTTTATAAAATTTAAAAATATTTTTAAAAAATATAAAATAAAAACAAATATTCAAATAAAATATAGTTTAAATGTTTGTTTACTTGATTTTTTTAAATTCTAATGAATCTCTTTTTTATACACTAATAAAGAATATAATACATCACATGATCAAAATCACGCAAAGAATAAAGATTAAACTAATAATAATAATAAAATTTTAACATAGATCTTATATCTTTTAAACTTTCAATATATGTTGGATTGCGATAAAAAAAATTTATGGTAATTGAATTAAATTTTTATATTATAGTAAATAAAATTTATTTATACAATTATAATGACAAAATCACAGTATGATAATGAGTATAAAATAAAAAATAATTATAACCAATATACCAAAACAATATTCTACATGATAAAAATAAACAACAAATAAAAATATTAAAAAATTATCAAATGTGTGTCTTAAAAATAATTTGAGAGACTATTAAATTAAAACACACTAAGGAAAATAAATATATAATTAAGGATATGATGTAATAAAACTTTTCAAATATCAACATAGTACATGGAGAAAATAGTGAAACAAGAGTTTTTTAAATGAAACAAAAATAAATAATAATAGACTAAAGAAGATAAATTTTTTATATTATCTAGTAAATGAAAAGATTATGTTATTAAACACTTAAATTGAGAGTGTTAAACATTTTCATGTGAAAGAAAAATATAAAATAAATAAAAATAGGCTTAATACCAAATTTGGTCCTCTAATTTTATTTGAATTTTTAAAAGGACCCTAATTTTTCATTTGTTCAATTTAGTCCTCCAATTTCTTAAAAATATTCAATTTAGTCTTTTCCGTTAAATTGATGTTGACGTCGTATCCACGTGTCATGTTATTGTCACAGTCCTATCTTTTTTTTAAAATGAAGCAATTTGGTTCTTCTCCAATTTGAGACTAATTTAGTAATTAAACTTAATTATAACTTATATAAACATGTTAAAATGATTTTTAAACATTTATATATCAAAATTTCACCTAAATATTCAAATTATTATTTTTTTTTTACATTTTTACATTAAAAAAATCCCTATTTAAACTTATAATTTTTTTAAAATATTAAAAATGTAAATGTAAAGTGACACTTGTAATTTTTAAATGTTCAATGTGACAAATATTTTTAATGTTACAAGTGTAACTTTATATTTACATTTTTCAATATTTTAAAAATATTATAAGTTTAAATAGGGATTATTTTTATGTAAAAATGTCAAAATAAAATAATTTAAAAATTTAGATGGAGTGATTTGATATATAAATTTTTATTGAAAAATTTAACATGTATATATAAATGTATATATAAGTTGTAATTAAGTTTAATTACTAATTTGGTATCAAATTTGAGAGGGACCAAATTGCTTCATTTTAAGAAAAAAGAGGACCAAAATGGATAAAATTATAAATAAGGGGACAAAATTGAAAACAAGCACAGTCAGGTGACAATAACATGACATGTGACACTGTACGGACACGATGTTAATGTCAATCTAACGAAAAAGACTAAATTGAAAATTTTAAAAATTGGAGGACTAAATTGAACAAATGAAAAATTAAGGATCTTTTTAAAAATTCGAATAAAATTAGAGGACCAAATTAGGTATTAAGCCATAAAAATATTAAAAAATAATAGAAATATTCAAATGTGAAAAATAAAAAATATTTAATTAACATACATCATTTACACAAAATTGCATCAAGATTATGATAAGATGAAAAATATATTCGGAGATGCGAATAAATTTCATGACAACTCAAACAATTAGAAGGAATAAAAAATAGAAAGTGTGTTGTAATATTGACTTTTTTTGGCAGGCTCGACGAACTGAATGGGCCTGACGAATCGGACAAGCCTGATGAGCTAGACGAGCCCGACGACTTGGATGGACCCGACGACCGAACAGGCTGACGATCATGACGAGTCCAATGACCTGGACGAGTCCGATGAACAAGATGGGCCCAACGACCCAGACAAGCCCGATGATCAAAACGGGCCTAACGACCCTTTTGGGACTTGTCGGGCCCGTTCGACTCATCGGACCCGTCAGGCCCGTCTGTCTGGTCGAGTAAGTCTAACTTGTTGGGCTTGCCTAGCCCGTCCGTGTCGTCAGGCATGTTCGGTTCGTCAGGCCCATGCGGCTTGTTGGGCCTGTTTGTGTCCTCGGGTCCGTCCGGCTCATTGCACCCTCCCTATTCGTCGGCTTGTTTGGGTCATTAAGCTCGTTTGTAATGTTGGGTCCGTCCAGAGCGTTAGGCCCATCTGGATCATCGGGCCCGTCCTAGTCATCGAGCCCTTCCAGCTTGTCGAGCACGTTTGGGTCATCAAGCACGTCCGACTTGTTAGGTCAGTTCGGATCGTCGAGCCTACCAAGCTTGTTGGGCTTGTGTGGGTCGTTCGGCCCGCCCGACTCCTCTAGCTTTTTATGGCACGCCCAACCTGTTTGGATTTTCAAGTCCACCATGTACGTTCGGGTCTTCGTGCTTTCCTTGCATGTCAGGGTAGTCGGGCTTGCCTTGCCTTTCAGTGTAGTCGGGCTTGCCCAATCCAACTAAGTTGGTTGGTCCTTTTGGATCGTTCGGGTCCTCTTGTCTGCTAGGCCTGTCCGAGTCGTCGAGTCCCTAATCCACTAGAGAAGGAGCTTTGAGGACTGAGATTGTTGTTTGACCCCCCTCATTTGAGAGCCTCTTAAAAGGAGGCTTAATGAAGAATGGGTCATGGCCTATGAACTAGGAGGCAAATTAACATCTCTAATAAAAAGTATGGACATATTTTAATTTATATATAATATGTTGGGTTTAACAAAGCTTGTAGATGAAAATTGGAAATTACTTCCTGCACCTATCATTTTCTTCCCGCACCCCGTCATTTTAGTTAATTTCAGTTTTATCCTTCAAACATTTTTTTGAAATATGTGTCAACGAAGAAAACAACAAAGGAATGGTGCTTCATCGTTGTTCACTGGTTGGTGCCTTTTGACATTGTTGAGTTGCTGAAGGAGCGTTGTTGCTCTTTGAAGAAGAAGACGCATAGCTGAAGGTAATAGCCAGGTATTATAAAATTATTTCTTGTTTTCAATATTTGCATCTTTTATATTTATTTTTTATTTTATTAACCAAAGTTTACCGACTGTTTCTTAAATAAATTTGAAGACTAAAAAAAAGTCAATAGAATTAAAATCATTTTTTCCATCCACGAAAATTCAGGCAAATTGGTTATTAGCTATTTTCTGCCTTAATATTCCAAAATAGTGTTCAGAATAAATTTTGCATGAGAGGATTGGTTCAATGTTCAGAACTGTCGAGTGAAATTATTTTCTATAACTCTACATTGGTGTGGTGATGGAGTTGTTTTGTGAAGGCTTGTATCAAACCCCACCATCTAAAATTTATTTTCCTAAAAGATTACATCATCATCAACGGTTATGCCTCATATTTTTTTTCTTTGATGTCAATATGCTTTATACTTAATGGAGAATGAATGCACAAATAGGATAGACTATGAGGAGGAGAATGCCTATAGTATTTGATATTCCATGTTTCTGTGTGAAAGAATTTCTGAATCCCCCAGAAGCCCTTATATGTTCTTGTAGTAGGTAACAACCAATGAAAAGATCAATCGCTAATCCAATCCAGTTATTCCTCAACTTCTTAGCAAATATGTCGGGCGCTGCTATCAAAATAAGAATCATTGAGCCAGGAATTTCAAGCCAATCTGCACATTATTTACGACAATAGTTATACAGAATTGGTCATGTATATTGGAACAAACTATGAATAAGTGAAGTTTTTGAACTTAATATATGTTGTTAGGCTTAGAAACAGTTGAGCGTACCAGGGAAATGTCTAGGAAAGAAAAGCCTGAGCACAACTGCGACGAATGCAATCCATTTTCCCACATTACCTCTGAACGATTATATCCAGTCAATGAATAACTATTGTGTAAAGAGATAACAAAAGAGAGAGAAACTATAAATGCCATTGTCACCTTAAAAAGGAGAACAGTGACTCGGGAAAGCTGAAGAATATGTAAGGCACTAATAACGCCGTCAATATATTCGTCCTCCAGTTTGTACTATCCAGTATCAGTAAATAACTGAAACAAATATTTTTCTAAGAACTCAATTAAATTAATATAAATACTAATCTTATATCTTTTGGAGGCAAGAAATATGAACTTACATCGCAGCGAAGGAAGCGAGCCATTTAAAGAAAGAATCGCCAAGGGCTTTGCCCCCTACCAGGGCTGCATAATGGATGAACTTCTTGGCCGCAAGCTTCAGCTCATTTAGATCGGAATCGATTACGTTATCAACTACATTATCGCTTTTCAAATCCACGTACTCTTGCAATCTTTTACGCATTATGCTTCAGATCTCTGCTCACAATTCACCACCAATGAATGAATGAATGTAACTAACTTGTTGATGTGAAGTGGTGGAGAAAGATAAGGGTGTGAAGGGGAGTTTGAAAGCGAGAAAGTGTGGAATGTTGTGTTATATATGATACGAGGTCCTAACTCGTTGTTTGGACCAATGGTGAGGGAATGTAAGATGATGCGAACTTTCGGATCTCTTCCTTCTCACTCTTTTTATGTTTATCGTGTCCTATTACGGTTTTGTGATCCAAATTGCATTTCGTTCCTTTCTTTCACATGTTGCAAAGTGTCATTAATATTATGTGCAAAATAAACTTTATCTTTTGCATGTTAAAGTATAATTGAATAAATTTGATTTTTTTTTATCTGCTGGAACTAGTCTAAAGTTTGTTTTTTAATGTAATGTTATTTTGATCAAGTTAGGTCACCTCCTACATAGGTGGTACAAGAAACGTAAAAGAAGGATTCTCTGAAGTTGGTTTTCAAATGATGCTTACGTTAGGTTATTACGTACCATGCTCCTACCATTGCGGGTTATTAATTTCATCATTTTAACATCCATTACTTCTTTTGTGTATGATATAATTATTTGATGCTTCTCTTTATGTATGATATAGGTAGTTATAGAGGAAGAATTTGCATGACTAATCTTAATTGGGAATAAATAATGTTTTATTCACTTATAATACATGCATAGTCCATGATACTAAAATTACTCGAGTTAATGAGATGAAAAATTATACGTAATCTAAAATTATTTTCACAATATATATGTCAATCTTGTGTTAAGTATGTACTCGATAAACAACACAATATTTGAGCCAAAGTTATATCAAATTTTAGGTTAGGCTTAATTTTTATGCATTAGGCAATTATAAAAAAGTAATTTTTTCAAATTATGAAATAAACATTTAAGATTCAAAATACATTGTTAATATTTAATTAGAAGGGTGCAGCAGTCTACATGAGTCTTGCCACAATCAGATATTCTTGTCTTTCAAGTTCCAAATTTCATGTTAATATTTTTATAATAAAGAAAACATATTTGAATATGTTGAAGGTTATAAATATTACAACTCTTACCACGTACTTTTGATGTCGAAAAAGGCTGGAGAGAAGAAGGTAAACAATCTTGGGTCTTTTAAGAGAGACAGTTCACCTAGAGATACAATACAAATGAGATATGAGCTCAACCCACATATAAGAGATTAACATCATCTCTAATGCAAAACTTTAAGACAATGAATTTATGGGTCTTCATCCTTATATGATGCTAAACTTTCTCATTTTGTAGTTAATGTGGGATTTAAAATCACACAAATTTTCAACAATCTCCCTCTCAAATATGAGTCCCTGTTCATCCTTACAAAAATTCACCTGTAACTTGCCCGTGTACCTGTTAGGTATCCGCAAGTACCCGTAGATACTCATGAGTATTTAAAAAAAGATATTTTATACATTTTTAAAATAAAATTACAAAAAAACTATTTATATATATAAATAAAATTAAATATAAACTAAATTTTAGTTTTAATTAAATTTAATCTAACAAAATATAATTCTTATTCTTATTTTTATTAAATCTACACTACGCCAAAATTGTCAATCGATTAGAAAGCGCTTTTTTAATTAAGTGCTTTCTATAGAAACACGAACCAAAAGAAAGAGCTTCATAAAATAAGTGTTATCTAATTGTTTTACATAGATAACGTTTTTCTATATAAGCGTCGTCTATATTTTTTTTTTAAATTTTTAGTAGATCAAAAGAGAGCGCTCGTAGAAATAAGTGCAATGTATTGAGATACAAATAGAGAGCATGTAATTGAACAAGCGTTATCTATTGTTTTGATCATTTTATTAATTAAAAGAAAATTGGCGCCCTCACATTTCCTCCTTTGTCAGTGCCTACTCTATTGTCGTGTCCATTCTTTCTGCATCAGCGTTCGTTTTAGCACCACTCTTTCTTTCCGTCTTCGTTTCGTCAACAGTGATTTGCGGCGCCCTCGCAATACCTTTTTCATCAGCGCCCATTCTATTGTTGTGCCCATTCTATTTGCATCGACGCTCGTTTCTGCCGCACTCCTGCTTTCCGTCTTCGTTTATGTGGTGCCCTCCCTTCTTCATCAGCACCATTGTATTTCTGTCGTGCCCATTCATTTTCATTTGCGTTCGTTTCTGTCGCAATTGTGCTTTTCATCTGCGTAGCGTCAACAGTCTAGCTTAATAAAACATAAATTTAATTTTTTACAGGTAATGGGTACCTGCGAATATAGATAGTATGATACTCGCGCTAAACCTGTTTATAAACTGATATTAAAATACCCGCTACCCGCGAATACAACTATCCATCACAAATTTTATCTGTAGGTACCAGTGGGCACAAGTATTTTTGTGATCTTTAAGCGCAACTCATGCATAAGGGACAAGTTTATGGATCTTCATCATTATATGATGCTCAACTTTCTCATTTTTTATTCAAACGTAAGACTTCAAACTTAGATTCCTCACCAAAAGTATCACCTCATCTATTAATGATACAAACTCCCATGATGAAGAGAACAATGAAAAAAAGGATGAAGACAAAAAAAAGTGGAAGAAAAAAATAAACTACGATTAATATTTTTTAGAAATGGTTTTTTATTGAGACTTCTTTTTTCTTTCAACCACTTCAGGAAAACGTAAATTTAGTTTCTAAATAGTTATGTCTGCTCAATTACGATACTAATAACGCGAGTTTATTCGACTACGACGCAAAAGATTAATTTTGAAAAAACTAAATAAACGTAAAATTAGTTTTAGAACTTTTTATTAAATAAATATTCAAGTTATTAAGTTAATAGATACAAACTAAAATGCATATTAAAAATAGATAAAACTAATATTAACTTATTTAACATTTATGTGGACACTAACTAAAAACAATTAAGATAAATATTCAATATAAATAAGGTTATTATCGACGTAACATATACATTATCCTTATTTAATTTTAATATTTTATTTATTTAAGTTAACATTGGATAAATAAATATTAAATATAAAAAAAATTAAAACAAATAAAATTAGTATTGACTTAACATATTTAATTTAATTTTATATTTTATTTATTTAAGTTAACATTTATTTTTTTATATTTTATTTATTTAAGTTAGCATTGATTATCGAACATTAATCATAAAAAATAAAAATAAATAAGGTTAGTACGAGTTTACTAAACATTAATCACGTATATTTTGAATATTCATATTTATTTAAGTTAATATTGTCGATATTATGGGATTAATAAGTATACTAAATTGTCCAAATAATAAGGTGTAAAGTTTAAGTATCATTTTTCATGTATAACACTTGATAATTTTTGTAATTCATCATTTAATTAGACAATAAATTTTACAATAAAAAAAAACATTTTTTTTATTTTTGTAATTGAAATAAATAACTCGATGAATAACTGATTTTATTATTATATTATTTTATTCAAGTTTTTCTCTAAGTTATTAGCATTGGCCAAGCCAGCACAATAGTTTTAGAGTAAAACATCTTATGGAAGCTTTTTTTTAGTCTGTGGAAGCGTTTATTCGGCTATGAGAGGAAAGAATATTTTTTCTCTTTCACATTTTTTTAGTCTGACACAAGGAAGGAAAAACAAAATCTGTAACAAGGAGAGTGGATTTTTTTTTAAGCTTACTTTAAGCCACCTTTTCATCTTTTACTTTACATTTTTTAATTAAATATGACATGAAGAATATGTAGTTTTAAAATCGTTGCCTCTGACAATTCTTAAGTCACATCTATAAAATCATGACTTTTTCATATTAAGACAATAATTTTATACATGTTAGTAAGTTTGATATGGTCAAAATTAAAAAATTAGTGTTAGCATCAGTTAAGATGTGCTAAACTGCTTAAAAAAATAATTTAAATTTAATAGTATTTATTATTGAATAAGTCGACACCAGTTAGAGTTCACCTTCAAAAACAAACTTTAACATGTTGTTTTTAATCTTGTTATATTAGTTTTTTCTCCTGATATACGTAGAGGTGGTAAAATGAGGCAGTCCGGTCAGTTTTGGCTTGACTCGTATGTGATTTGTCAGACTGACCCGCTATCAATAAACGGGCCAAAAATTGTAACCTGTCCTGTCTTCGAACGGACTGGCGGGTCGGTGAACTGGTCCGTGGGCTGGCCCATCTTTTTTTTTTTTTTTTTTTTTTTTTTTTTTTTAAAATTTTTTTAATTTTTTATTAAAATTTTGTTTATAAATTTATTTATATAATTTAAAAAAAATATTATTTTTTAATTATTTTTAATTTTAAACATAAAAAAATATAAAAAAAATGGACTAGCGGGTTGACCCGTGAACTGGTCCGTTTTGACCCGCTAAACTGACGGACCAAATAGATCGGATTACAACGGGTTGATGGGTTGAAAATTTTAACCCGATCCGTCCTTTTTTGGACGAGCTGGCGAGTCTGACCCATTTTGTCATCTCTAGATGTACGTTCAACCTATAAACATATAAATTAATATTTTATTATGACATTATAGAAAATAGGAGTAAAGTAGATGCGTTTAATGAATATTAATGTTAAAATATATTTTTTCCTTTTTTTATTATACAAAATCTAATCTAAATACTCTGAAACATGTTCTCCGGTGTGGGGACATTGAAAGGCTCCCACAATAACCATGGTCATCATAATATTAACAAATGTTTGACTGCTTATATAGACCATGTGCAAACGACAAACTTTTTAGACGAATATGTGATGCTGTATACTGAGAATATAAGACTTTGTTTATAATGCTTTTAAAGTCCAACAGCTCATTAAACTCATCAAAATAAATATGTAAAGTTTAACCGTTTAATCGGCATCAAATTGGAATCAAACAATAACATCATAATTTTATGATAATGAACTTAAATAAAACACAAATTTATAAATTAATATTTAAATACATAGAATTGTTTAAATGAATTATATATTATATTTAATTAAAATTTTAATAATACTATTGAGTTTTATTAGATCGGGATGAAAATTCCACGTGATTGTAAAGCTATGGAATTAGCTGTTTCTTTGTTCAGTTAGTTTTCATTTATTTATATACGGTAAACATGTCTCATTTATAATCAATGTAGGATCTTCAAAAAATTTACATAAAAAAGAAAAAACTAATAATTTAGGTTGATTGTTTCTTTAATTTAAAACGTACTGCTAAAACAATTTCTTATCAGTTTGATAAATGATTAGACGGGTTCACATCCGTTGATTTGATATGGATGTTGGTTTTCCTATACAATCAGTCTAAACTCGAATTCAATCACAATACTATCAATTTAAGTATTATAGTAATAATCTTCATTTTAAACTTAACTAACACATGAAACCAATTATGGTTCGCTAATTAAGTATGAGAGTATAATATAACATGCATGATGTTTTATATTTTAATTTTAATTTACTGTTTTTATCACATCTTAACATTTATGCCAAAACAAAATAACTGCTTCCTAAAAAACGTAGAACAGTGGGTTATTTAAATATTTTTAAATGATAAGTACATATACCTTACAAGTTGTTGACAGTATATATTATGTTAACATTTAATGGCATGCATTTCTAAATAATTTTAAATTGTATGCAACTTTTCTTCAACCGTCTGTGGCAGTTTGTGGCAGTTTGTGGCAGAAGTAACTATATCTTTTCTAAAACACGAGAAGATGAAGGCAGATCTTTGCACATGCCTTTATTCTGTTTTTATTCCACATATAGCCATGGTGTCCGTGTCACAAAAATCAAATTATTGTTTATAATATATTTAAGAAGAAATTTTAATTTTTTTTATTCAAACCAATGAGAGTGAGATGAACAAAAGAAAAGAGAAAAAGGGAGAGAAAGGAGGGAGAACTGTGTTACAAACTTATTATAACTGTAGCCCTTAGATCATTCATGCACTTAGTATCTATTATTGTTATGCAAATATAATCTCTTAATAACTACACTTCTAAACCTTATTATGTTATGGTAAATGTGTATTATTTTTAATCGATACATTTAATCTCTTTTACACATTCTTTTCATCATTGAAATATATATATATATATATATATATATATATATATATATATATATATATATTAAAAATATATTTATATATGTGATTTTATAATAAGGACATGATATGATAAATCTAATAAATAATAAATCTCATTAATATACACTATAAGAATATTGACAAATTGTCTTGGTTAAAATGGGACGCCTCAAAGCGAAAGTTTGCAAATAGATAAATTGCGTTGGTTCAGAAATGTAACGTGAACCACATTAAAAACTTCGATGCAAAGTCTTCTTGCATCGGCTAAACGGGGACGAAGTGTAACTTCTTAATATAGTCATCGTTTTTTTTCCCAGATAGATTTTAACACTTTCATTTTATTTTTTTTATCAAAAGTTTTACCTTTGTGTCAGACAGACCGATATTAGCCGACTCAAATAACGTCTCACGTCAAACTCACGTTACATTCTTGACTCTAATCGATTATATTCTTGTAGTAATAACTCAACAATAGAAAATTGAGTTATAAAGTATTATTTACACTAATTAATATATTATAAATTTATCTTATCTCTAAGTAATATGAGATCTCGAAGATAATCATCGTGTAAAATTGGTGTAACCATGAAACTATAAAGACGAAGTAAAATACAAAATATCCGTATTGAATGACATGTAAATCACTTCCCAGCCATGCATATATGCTGAACTTGCAAGATAAGTCTAAAATAATAATTTAGTAGACATGAAACATGAAGCTTGTGCTGTAAAGGGTTCAGAAAGGGGAAGCAAGCATCTGAAAGACACATGATTGTGTATATTTTTGTATGCAATTTTGTATTATATAAGATTGACTCAGTTGCAGGCTTAAGAAGCTTGCTCCATACTTCAACATGCTTGCTAGTGAAGCTAGCTAAAGGGATCGAAATCTGATTTTAGAGTAAAGGACGTACGCGAGTTGACTTTAGTTTGGTCAAGCTTATCTTTCAACCCAATCATAATATTTTGAATTTAATTAGTTCGGGTTTATGTATTTTTCTATTATATCCAATTCAATGTACATATTTAAATTAGGTTTGGCTAAGTTAATGGATTTAGTTTCTTTCATAAAAATTATAATTTTAAAATTTTCTTTTAAACATTTTAGAATTCTTTTTAAAATAAATTATATTATTTAATATTTTAAAATACATTTAATAAATAAAATAAATTTAATAATAATTATATTATTATTATTTAGTAATTCTTATTGAGTTAAAGTTAAGTATTTGAGTTTAATATATAGAACACACATCTTAATTCATAGGAGATTATACTAAATAGATCGAGTCAAATTTAACTCAACTAAATCATCATATGTAATTTTTACTAATTTAAAAATTCTAACAGGTGTGTTCCACTTTAAAATTTAATTTTTTTAAAGTAACTTTTCATGGATTAGAAACAAGAAAGAAAATTGAATTGTATTTTTTTTTTTAAATTATACATGAAGACCTTGCTTCGTTGAAAGATGGGGATTTTTTTTTTCGGTAAAGGAACAAGGGAGAGACATCTATTTTCACAGTTGGTTCGTTGTAATTAGTTCTTCAAAAACTTTCAAATTTCACTTTCGTACAAAATATTAATATTATTTATAGTTAGGGTGTCCAAAGTAAATTACTCTGGTTCACCACAAATCGAGTTAAAAAAGAGTAAGTTAAATCTAACTCACTTTTTGATAAGCTAAAATTTTTTCAACTCATGGGTTGGTGAGGTGGATGACTCATTTACAAATATTTTTTCTTTTCAATTTATTTGATATATTTATTTTATTACAATGAAAGTGAATTGACTCAATTTATTTTATTTTTATTTTTTATAATAGTACAATTAAAGTGTTTACTTTATTCTCAAAATGTCATTATAAAGATAGTAGTCAAAGATTAAAGTATCAATGCATATAACTTAGCGCACAAATAAATCAAACATTTAAATTATTCAAATATTATTGAGCAACATTCTAGTATTAAAAATACCAAATTGAACTTATATAATTAGAATTAGTAAATAATTGTAATAAAAAAAATTTTAAAAACTGTAGAAAAATGTTGGTGGATTAAGTGAATCGGATTAACTCACATATTGGAACTCATTTTGACATCTCCACCTATATTATATTTTATATAATATTATACTTGTAAGGCCCATTAAAATTGGTTTTATTATTTTCTGCCCTAAAGTAAAGGGTTGTCCCTTGTGTTTGGGCCTAGAGCTGGCCCAATTGATAAAACCTATTCTAGTTACCCTAACGCTTCCACTTTCTTGCATTCACAGACTTGCAGCCGTCTCCCTCAATTGTACCACTAGAGCTCTGCTAGGGTTAGCTTTTCTGTCTCGAACTAGTCCGCTCAAGGCTCAAGTACTACTTTCTGCTCCATGTAAGTGATTCTAAACCTACTGCCCTTACTTCCCAAAGGTCCTTTTTCGTATTTCACCGTTTAGGGTTCGTTAATAATCTTATTTTCCTACTGTTCCGCCAGTTTCCAAGTCCGTCTCTCGAGCTGTTGTGCTCCGTGGTCCCGTGTCGAGGTCTCGTACTAGCCATTTCGAGGTAGGGAAGTTATGGCTTAATCATATATTCTGTTTTTCCATGATCGCTTGGCCGTATTTCGAGTTTATGTGGTTGGTGTGATGTTGTGATATTTGGGGACACATGAATGAGTTGGTTTGGTTTGGTGTGGGTGACTGTTGCAGGAAAACAGTGGCGAGACCTGCTAATCTCGCCCAAGCGAGCCAGTCTCGCCTAGGCGAGATAAACAGGGACTCGCCCAAACCCTTCTACGCGAGAGGTCGCCCAGGTGACCCGCTCAATTTTTTTTTAGCGAGCGAACATCTCGCCCAGGCAAGAGGGGTCTCGCCTAAGCGAGATCCCGCGTTGGTTCCTGGTTCCTCTTTCGAGCCCTCGCCTATGCAAAGGGGACTCGCCTGAGCGAGACCCTTCAGCCTGAGTGAGGGGCTGAGCGGGACAGTGCTTTGTTTGGTTGCTTGATTGTTCTTGGATGCTTGGAAATTGTTTGGATTGCATGGAAACTGTATAACTAGGTAAGGATTCAAGGTAAGGATTGCATCCTGACACTCTAAGGAGCCAATTAGTCTCACTTAGAGCGTACTGACTCTTGTGGTGAGAGTAGCAGGAGGCCTGAATTCATTAAGGGCTAACCTTGTGGTGAGGGAAATTGATTCATTGTAACATTTGTAACACATAGCTCGGGGGTGAGCAGAGGTATCCACCACAAGTGCAAGCATTCGCTGAATTCGACCAGGCTATACGTATCCAGATGAGTTGAGTCGAGTCGTAGTGTATTGCCTGACAAGTCATAACATGATTGGTTGAATTGAGTGTATGATATTGTGAAATTATATCTGATTTGATGGATGAAATCTTTTGTGCTTTAGCTTACCCTACTGTTGTTGTTGTGTGTTCTGCTGTGTGGTATTCTCTCTTGCGATGATCATCAACTTGTTGGTGTGAGCAGATGCGAGGAACACCCGCGGGCAACAGGGTGGCGATAGTTCTGCTGCATAGTCCGCGTAAACTGGATCTTATTTCTTGATGGGTTTTTCTTTAGGGCTTGGGCCCATGTATTATTTATGCATAGTACTCTACTTCATCTGTTGACCTTTCAACTGTTTTCTGTTGGCATCGTGGTGTGCCTAGTTTTGTAGGGGTGACGTTAAGACCCCAGAATTGCGTTATTATACTATCTATGTGTAGCGTTTCTTTAATTGTGTTTATAAATTAAATGGGACGTTACAATACTAATTTTATTGAGGAAAGGTTTGGAAATAAGTTTTTAACTCTATATAATTTATCATTTAGTATAAATTATTTTGACGAAATTTTTACTTCTATTGTCTTTTTAACAATGTGATTAATTTATTATGGCCACAAACAAGTTAAATGTCATAAAAAATCACAGTAATTATTCCCAGCATTTTATCGGGTGTGGACACTTTTTTCAATCTAAACAATTCTTACTAGCCTTATTCAGAATTATCTCATGTTTAACGTTTTTAAAAAATATTTTAGTAGGACGTAAAGTTTATGATAGTTTCCAAAATTGAATCGTGTCCAAAAAGTCATAGCTTAGCCCTTTATTAGGAGAAAAAAAAATACACGAAGGTGTTAAGTAAACTATCATAAGTTAACAAATTTAATCTCCCAGTCCATTTTGTTAGATTAATGAAAGTTTTAAGCTATATATATATATATATATATATATATCACCTGTTGAGTGTTGTTTGTTAGACACAAGTCAATATGACGATACCTAATCATTAAAATATTTTAAAGTTTGATAATAACAACACTCAACAAATTGGTTGGAAAACATTCCAAAACTACCAAGTATTATTTACCAAGTTCTTGAGAAGATTTTGAACAATAGTCCAAACCACATTTTGTATTATTATATACTTGTTTTCAAGACTGCGTCCCAAGCACACAAAACCTCCTAAAGAACTTTCCCATTTCAATATTTCTTATACATATGTTTATCCTCGTTTGTATCAGACACTAATGGATAAAAGCAACCACCGACACAATTGTGCAATGCAACCTTACAAACGGAATTATCGCTTTTGACGCTGTTGTTTTTCATACAAGTAGTAGAAACAAGTTTTACATTCTTCTTAGAAAGGACAGCTATATTGTTCATTTGTCTCTCTTTGATGTTATATCAGAAGTTGTCACCTACTTTTAAAGTTAAAATGATATCGATACACCTAGTACCTAGCTCTATAAAAAAGAGTTGAATGTATTACAATTATAGGTTCATTGTGAGAGGAGAATAAATCGATTTTCACAAATTTTGAAAACTTGATGGAAATGAATAAATATTATTCTTGCAGGACCAAAATAACATATCAAAGATTCTCACAAGAAGCTCTTCTCTACCTTTTCAATGTTCACACCTAAATGCTCCTAAGTCCAAGTATCATTATGAGCTGATAGGGTTATACCTACAAAAGATAATCTGACACTTAACTCAAAGGTACGTCAGATAATAATAAACGTTATAATAACGTAATTAATTAAGTCATGAAAAATATTATTTATATTATGTTTATATATTGATCTTTAGGTGAATGAGCCTTGACAACACAAATAATTATCATAAATAATATGCTTAATGATATTGGTAATTCGTTTTAACTCTTAACCTTTACTAACTCATAATTAATTTTTACTCTGACAACACGATGAGACCAATGTGGTTTAGGTCACAACAAAACAACATGATATCAATCATATCTTCATGATTGTTTGAGATTATCCTAGGTGGGTATAGATTGAGATCTTCTCGATTATAGGTGAAACAAAATAATTCTGATCATTATAAATCGAAATAGTCAAATAGTTTAAAGATACCACATGTATATGGTCGAAATAGTCTCGGGTATATATATAGTACAAATACTAACATTTGAGTTAATCAATTCTTACTAGGAAAAACTTATTAAACAAATGTTATATTCAATATTTTTAAAAATTTAAAAGCATATAATATCAAATTAATCAAGTTAAGAACAATATGATATGAAATAAGGGTAAGAGAAAAATACAAGAAAATGTGCTTATTTTCATAAAAAGGTTACACTTAGTTGGTTAATCACTCTAATTAAGTTAATCTACTAAATTTTCAAATTTTATAAGCAACCCTAAAAGAATATATAATTGAGTCCAATATTTTTAATCTTATAAGATCTACAACATCACTAATAAAACTTTATCTATCACAAGTAAATTCTCTTAGTAACCCTACATAAGAACAACATAACTTGGAAAAAAAAAAAGAAAAGGATTATGAAACAAGCTTACCTAGAAAAAACTTAAACCGAAAATAAAATAATGGTGTATTCTCGATTAATAGCTCAAAAGAAGTGTTTTTATAATGCAAAGATCTTACTCAAAGTGTTTTTCAAATGTCAAGTATTTTTGTTGATTAAATTTTGAGTTATTTCCTATTTAAAAAGAGTAAGAGCCACAACTTGGTAGATTTAATAGTTTTAACCAACTAAAACTGATCATCAGTAACTTATAACAAAGTCAAATGAAATCACACAATTTTATTGTTAGTTAAAACAAGATTTTATGTAAGTGATTTTACTCAATTAAAAGTCTGTTTTAATATGTTAAAGTAGAGCTTATTTCATTTATTAAATTACTTGATGATTTTAGTTGACTAATTCCAGAATTTTAGTTGATTAGAATACCCTAACTTTTAGACTCGTCAAGTTTAAAAGGATTTTGACCAAAACTCTTTCTAATTAACTAAAACATGAGTAAGCATTTTAATAAAATTTCTTAACATTCTAATAGACCAATTTCATCAATTTTGACAAAGATAAAGAACAATTACATATACTCTAAAACCACATAAGTCACGAATCAATAACAATTTCAACTCCAAGATCAACACCTCATCACTTTAATCCTCAAATCAAATAACTTCAATTTTTGATTGGATCTTTAATGTCAACAAAGAAAGATCATAAGGAAGAATAACTATTAAGAAAACACAAAAGAGAAAGTCAACTTGTGATGTCTATATTTAATAAAAGAAATACCATTTATCCTTATTTTGTGAATAGATAAAATCATCAAATTTCATTGTTTGTGAAAGTAAAATTCATTTAATATTAAAAATATACGTCATAATTTTTAATTAGATCGTGGCTAGAAATAAATAACTTATATATGTTTTCACAAACTTTCGATATTTGTTGTAAATAAAGAGTGTTATTTTAAAAATACTTATCACGAATTTAGTTTTTTTTTTTGGGTAAGTGGAACCGTTCTGAAAGGAAATCTAGATGTAGTTTAAATTCAATCGATACAAAAACAAATGTCTTCATTGTTTATTTTGTTTCTCCCACTTTGAAAGCACCGAATGAAGTTTATAATCTTTTTCCTAACTTATATATGTTCTCTTTTGAAAGGTTATGAAAAATAAATTTCTTTTTTTTAATCAAATATAATGAATCTATTGTTCTAAAATTTTTTTTATATAAGTAAAAAGAATTTATAAAAATGAAAATGTACTTGAGGTACATAAACCCACATACGAAAAAGTTTTGTAAGAAAATTATATATTACAAAAGACAAAGATGATCTTTCATCTAAAAGATTCTTATATATGTCTATCTAAAGAATCTAAGAGAAATCTATTAAAAAAATTAAAAAGGAACATCATCTTTGTCTCATCAATTGTTTTGTATTAGTAATTCAAGTCTTCTTTCTTTTTTGTTCGTTATGAGTTCAGTGTAATCTCACCTACTATATTGCACATCAAAAATAAAAGACCAATTGAGCAATTCCGGATATTTCTTTCTCATCAATTATGTCATTCTTAAACAACACATTATTTCTATGATCCTATATGCATCTCATTATTGACATCTACATAGTCTTCCAGAAAATGTTTATGTATTATTCATCCCAGACATGTAAAACTAATGGAAGTGTTGTGTGACATATTTATGTTGATCTACCTTTGGTTTAATTAGGTGAATAATTTGTTGGTGAATATTCTAAGTAGTTAATGGTGAATATTATCTTTGATTTAATAAGGTGAATTATCATTATTGTTGTGTTTTATTTAGGATAGACATCCTTATCTTAATCGAAAGGTGTAGTTCTTTGACCAAATTAGTGAAAGAAAAATTGGATTTTTTTTCTTCAATATTGGGAATAATCAACAAACATGGATCTATAACTATTTTCCCTAATTTACTTTGTTTATATTATTTTCGGAATTAATATATTTGGTTAACCTTGCAATACCCGGGGAGAATAATGACTGTTTGATTTGAGTATTTCATAGCACTATAAATTAAATTCATTCATCAAAGGAAAATAGATTTTAATGTATACAAAAAAATATGTTTTCTATGAAGTCACCTTGGATTTGTCAAACTAGAGACGGGTAATTCGAAAACTGAAAAACTAGAATGAGAATATGAAAGCGTTATTGAATATATAAATTTTAATTAAATTTTTTAAGATAATTTTTAATTTTTTAAACAGTATTTAGTACAAGAGAATTATGATTATCCCCAAAATCGTAAAGAACAAAGTGTCAATTAGGTGTTTAAATTTAAACAGGAAGATGAGCATTGCTAACAATGTGATGAATAATGTGTTATTTTTATTGTTTTAATAAAAATCCTTAAAATACTTACCTTGAAAATAATGCAGATAGAAAGGTCATTTTCATGTTTGCCAGCTTGACAAATATTTTTATCTTCCAATTCAATGTTCTGAAGTCAACAACAATAACAAAAGAAGACACCTAAAAATGAAAGCTGAAAGTTTGCGACTATAAACTTCCTGGCGTAATGATGATGGCTATAGAATTAAGGAAGACATGAAATAATAAGTTTGACTATTTGTACCCCCCTTCTACCCAAACCCAACGAGAAATGGAAGCAAAGGCAATTATGAGTCCAGCGTGAAACCCAGAAAGTGAAGAAGCCTTTGTAGCTGTTTCTGCGGATCATGATCACTAGTACTTTCAGTTTTGGAAAAGCACTTTAGCATAACCCCACCTTTTATTAGAAGCAATTATGAGTGTGATTGAGTACTGCATCCAACAATAATAATCACACAAACTTCGAAGAATTTTCCATTACCTATTTGCTGTCTCCACCATGCCACCCACTATCATTCATACCCTATTATTTCATGTCTTGTGCTTCTCACCACATCGCCATCACCTCAAAAGTTGATCTCCTCAAACAATTTAAACCCAATAATTGCTGCACTGTAGCCCCATGGCAAAAACAAACATCTTATCAACTCAAATTAATTTATTAATTAATTTGGAGGACCAATATATTTAAGCTTCAAGTAATTAAGACATAGTGTTAAAAACAAACATCTTATCAACTCAAATTAATTTATTAATTGATTTGGAGGACCAATATATTTAAGTTTCAATTAATTAAGACATTATAGTAATAAAAGTTCGTCTCAAATTTTAGAAAGTAAAGCTATATATTGATCAATTAAAATTAAATTTATGGAAAGTTAAAGAAAAAAATTAAGAGTTACAAGTGGGACCCGTATGACATTTACTCCAACAATGATTCTCACGTGAGAGGAGGAAGTGTAACATGGTGACTATTCATGATGGGGATGATGCTGCTGCTGCGGCTGCTGGTGGTGGCGCCCTTTGCGGGTATCGACAGCCGTTGACTCATGCGAATCACAAACTTGAGTTTTAAACTTGCAACCAAACTTCCGCCCCAGCGACGCCCTCCAACCGCCGCCACGACCGTCGCTTCCGCCAGACTTATCAAACTTAGCGATGACTCTCTTCATCGAGGAACACTCGCGTTCCAGTTGATGAACCCGCGTCCTCATGCTATCCATGTCCAAGCGCAGCACCTGATTCTCCCTAACCGCGACGCGCCACGTGCCGTTCCCTTCCTGCACGTGCTCTAACCCTAACCCTTCTTCGTCTTCCTCTGCTTCCCGTTCCAGCACCGCCGATTGCCGCCCAGGCTCGGCAGCAGCCTCCGCAGCCATCAGCGTTCCGGCGATGGCGTGTCGAAGCTGAAGCTGCTCGAAGAACAGCACCTGAACAACCGCGCGCAGCGGAAGCCTCTCGTTTTGCGCCGCGTGCGTGCACGCCTCCAGCGTCAACTTCTGACAGTCCAACAATCCGCAAATGTTCTCTCTCTCCTCTTCCGAGACCCACGGATGTGCCTGCAGAAGTGAATATCAACATAATTGACAACTCCATCAAATGAGGAAAATGGTAATTAATCCCAATGGAATCGGTATTTCGGTACCTTCAGATACACATCGACGGCTCGGTAGAGACCGTCGTGGAAGAGTCTTGCCTCATCGGGAAGCGAGATGGCGAAATTGTAGAACTTCTCGGGCTTGAGATTCGCGTCGGAAGCTATCTCCGATAGGTATCCGTCAATGAGTTTTCCAACGAGCATCAGCGCCGGCGACCTCGCTGCAGGGTCTTCGTTCGACGTGACGTTTCTTGCATCTAAACTTTCCAGAAAATAACTCAAAATCCTCTCAACGCACTCGACGTCGTAAAGCGTTTCGTTCAGGTAGGAGTAACTCGGCACGAGAAGGTCGTCGAGCGTGGCTTCTTCGAGCTGCAATCCTATCTTCTTTTCCAACGCGTCTCTGCAGGCTTCGGAAGCGCTCAGTATATTGGCCGTTCGTAACAATCCGAAAAAAAACCTCGTCGCTGTTGCGGCCTTCGAACTCTTCTGAAGCGGAAGATTCGAAACCAGCGTCTCCAGAAGCTCCTTCTGCTCCGCCTCTGTCGCAACGGTCGACGACGACGACGAAGGTAACGGCAGCGGCTTCCGATTTGATCTCGAAACACCGGGAATGTACTTCTTAGCATAATACATCACGCATGTTTCAATAATCTCAGGACTCAGCTCCGCAGTTTTCATCGCCAGAATCAATCTCTTGAACAGAGGCAAACGCAATAGCGCCAGATCTTCAAACCAAGATTCGCCGTGACCAGCGCCGGCCTTTCTTCTTCCTGCACCGTCAATTCCATTCCAGAGGACCTGTTTGGAAGCAGTAGTGACGTCACTCACCGGCCATCCAAACAATGCAGGATCCTCGGACGAAGCTCTGGAAACCACAGAATCAACGCACCTCTGCGTGATTCCGAGCGTTTCCGCCATAGGAATCAAGGAGTCACAAGATTTTAGGGTTTTGACAGAGTCCTTGAGGCTATTGAGCACGTGCTGCGAGAGAAACCTCTCCGTCTTGGAAACGAGGTTGTCTTCGGAGTAATCTTCTGTCATTTCGAGAAACTCGCCGGCACACCGGAGCGCGGCCACATTGGACGGGGAGAGGTCGATCTTGACGCCGTAACAGAATTTGGCGGCCATCTCGAAGGCCTCAGAGCCTCCGGGGAAGGCCGTGAACGTCACGTGACACTGCTCTTCAACGATTTCGTCTTCGTCTTCGGTTCCTTGCTGCTGCTGTGGGGCTGAGGAATGAGTCGCTGCCTCTTGCTGCGTTATAAGGTGGTGGAGCTTTCGGCTTTTGGACATGAGAGGAAACTGAAATAGGTATCAGAGACAAGTTTCAGAGATTGGAGTACGGATTATTGTCGCTACTGGAAGTGGAAATGTACCCATGTGGCATGTGTGTGAAAGATTTGATACTCTGTATTTTGAGGCTTACCTTGTGGAGATGGAATGTCATGTCATCAACTTCCACCACAATGTCACTCGGCAATCCCGTTGTGCAGAACCTGCAGAGTAGAAATGTGAAAAAAAAAAAGCTTGAAGAAAGTGGATTTGCATGAACCAAGAAGCTTAAAGGAGAATCATCTTCTAACCACGCTTGCCCTTTGGAGCTGGGTTTTTCCGCTGACGACATTTTTCTCTGTAAATTAAATATATGATATGATTTTGGTGTTCTCTGAGAGTTCCTATGTAGGTTACTGGACAGTCAGATCCATAGCATGTGAAGATTTGAGGGAACGGAGACGCTGAAAATTTTGCGACTACGAAAGATTAGACCGGACAGATGCAAAATGTGGGGTGATAATACCCAGAGTTGTGGTAGTGTTGCAGAGGCTGAAATGGACTTGACTTCCACTACCAATTGGAAAAAAGAAAGGGAAGATGAGAATGAAATAAATTGTTTGTTTGTGCTTTCTGTTGAGGTTTTATGAAAGAAAACAACAGCTGAAACTTTAACAAAAGATAATTAAAAAATAAAAATAAAAATAAGTGAAACGGAATGGAATGGAATCCACAAACTCAGAGCGGACAAATGGACCGAGAGCAAATTCCTAAAAAGGGGATCACACTGAATCGTTTTTCCCTCCTTTACCAAACCTTCTTTCTTTTTCTTTTCTACGAATCATCAGATCACAATTTCACTCTCACCTTCTCCGTCTCTCTCATCAGTTTAGAGAGGCTAATACCCTCAACAAAAGGTAAGTGTCTTCCATAAGGTTTCTCCTTAAAACCATTTCAAAAGACAATTATCACCCATTAGACCATATAGTATCTCATTGCTTACCAACCACTTTCTTACATTATTTTTTTATGCTTTGTTTCTTACTCAAGTTTTGCGCAAATGATGGAATATTTTAAATTTTATAAATGAAATCCTGGTCATTGACTTACTTGATTCCTTTAGTTTAATAAATAAATTAACTAGCGTTATATTACACCCAACGGATGGGATAATGTGTCCTAATGTGGCCTATTTAGTTATTGAATGAAAACGTGAATGAAGTTTAGCACTACTAAAAAATGAGATAAATTTTAATTACTATGATTAGTAGAGTAGTTTACTTTTTATGTGTCAATGTCATTGGCAAAGAATAAGTGAGTGTAACATCGTTAAAAAACAAGAAAGTAGGGACTAGTATGCAAGCAAGAGCAGAGGTCAATTTTAGTGGTTAAATGTATGAAAGGATATTTGAAATATGTGATGAGCAAACCACCGGGTCCAGCTCATAGACTCACTCCATCGACTTTAATTGGTTGGAGATTTTCCCTACTTTATCAAGTGGGCATACATATAAATAGTCATAAGTAGAAAACTGTGTATAAAAAGAAAGTTGCTTGATATGCATCCCAGAATCATTATTGTTAAGATTTTTTAGTTTTGAAACTTCTGAAGTTTTCACCTCTGGTCCCCTTGTCACGGTCTTCTGAAAATGCCCCTCTCTCCCTTCATTTATGTTCCCATATCTGCCCTTTCATACATCCTTACTAACAATTTATGGCTGCATTTAATAAGTAGACAGTCAGTGTAAGATAAATTATTCATTATTCCCATCACAAGTTCAAAGTGAACGCAAGTGTTTTTCAAATATTCAAATTGTGTAGGAGACCACCGTCCAAGGAGAACAAGTTCTTCTGAGGGCACAACGTCCTCAACATGGATGTGGAATTGGTCAAATAAGCCCCACCTACCCTACATGGCTTTGAAATTTCTTTGAATTACTTGGAGGATAAATCAATTATTTGAGAATATGGTTTGCTAATAGGTAATAGGCATGTCTTTGATGCTTCTTTTCACGTGTTTGGTGACGATTTGCACAAAACAAGTCGTGTCATTGTTTCAATAATGTATCCTATTAATCTCACCATGCATTTGGGCGTTCTCCAAGGACAGTATAATGACAAACCACCAAAACCAAAATAACAAAGGGATAATTACAACACTCGCTTCTTTCAACCTCTTTCATTAGCCTAATTTGCTTTCTGTTTGTTTAATCTACTTTCAATCCAATTCATAGGTTAAGCAAACTTGTTCAGGTGAATGTGTTTCACCCATTGGAATGAAAAACCAAACACATTTATTTAAAATCCCAAATGCCCCTCCCTTTCCCTGTTCACCAATTCCCGCTCCTTTTTTTTTCTTTCGCTCCAGGACATACACACATTTACAAAGAGTAGGTTAAAACAGGCCAGGAGCACAAAAACATGATACAAGATAGTAAAATAAGATAAACTATTCAATTCAAAAAGTTATGCGTGGCAAGCTTAAGAACCTTATATGAAAGTAATAAAACAATCAGCTCAAGAACAGAGGAAATTAATTCTTTATTAATTGAACCATAACCATAGAAAAGCATGCATGTTTATGTCGCTTATTTTAACTCCACCACCCCTACCTTACATCATCATATCCTAGGAAAATATTATAGATATAATGCATATATATAAGTATAATAAAAAACAGAACTTCACACATATTGTTAAATTTCACTAATATTCTTTCCAAAATGCTCTTCTCAACATATTATGTTTGATTGTGTAATCGAAAGTTAAATATTAATTGAAGTCAAACCATTTGAAAAAATATCAATTAAAATTTCCTTGTATTATTTTAAAAAAAATATGACATTTTTCTTGCAAATAACAACGAATCATAAATATTATTATTAATGGAATATAACATATTGTTGACACAGACACTTGACATAAAAATAAAACATGACTGTTTTCATGGTATTATCATATCAGCAACACCTAGGAGCATCATAGGTATCCAAATCCTGATTTTTTTTTTCCTCTCTCTGTCCTCATCATCCCACCATAAGCAAAAATATTCATTTCAGACCATCCACTGCATCTGCTTCAAGAAATTGAAGGTTCCCAGCAGAAACAGCATTTAGAAAAAAGTAAAATTCCTCTTTATAAGCCACTTTAGCACATTTATAGTTCTCCGTGCTCTGAACTATGTACATAAACTAATCTGAATGTCTATCATTGAAGTATCATGAATAAGACAGCTCAACCGAAATAGCAGATTAAAGTGACAAGATCAACTGAAATATAGATTCAGATTAATTTCTCACAAGAATAATTAAACTCGCCTTTTCTTTATTATTATTCCCTTCGTAGAGTCACTTTGCTTTGATCAATAACCAAAGGAAAAGAAGACCAGTGTTCTCTACGACACCTAAGCGTAAACTAAAAATAATTAGTTGACAAAAAAAATTCTAACTCATCAGTGTTTGGATGAACTTTGATTACAATAGCAAATCTTTGACAGAATATGACGGTGTTGTTTAATTAAATTTGAAGTTTAAACGACATGCTATATATAACATTGAATGACGGTTTTTTTATTATACATAGGATTAAAGTGAGAGTGGAATGATGAATGAAGAACAAAAGTGTAAATTGAAGATTTATCGAAATATAATCGACGTGAAATGTTGAGCAAGGAAGAGGAAGCTACTTGAAGATGGTTGGTTCAAAGTGATGCGTTTTTGTGGTAACCAAACAGGGCCTTGATAATTTGACCAGCATATCTCCAACAATCAAACGTACTTATACCTTGGGGTGGAGTAGTTGATTGTGTTGGTTGCTGTTGGTGTTGTCGGGGTATGACAACGCCAGGCCATGAACGACACATACAATGGTTTCCCTCCTCTATGTTTTTGTAAACGCTGGCCAGGTGTTCGCCACACCCACCCCAGGAATACTTCCCACACTTCTGGCACAACACCCTGTAACACATGATACTTTGTTCTTTTCCACTTACGTTTTCTGCTGCTACACCAATTGAATGTGGAACCACTTACTCGACCTAGAACAGAAGAGAGAGATAAATACTGGTGTTGGCACCTAGTAAACATCTACTGTTTTCTTAGTTATGTTTATTTGTCCGATTATACCTCAAACTCATAGCTGCAACAGCTTGCTGTTAAGGTTGTAACGCCCTGCATAGAGAGAATCACTTTTGAGTTTGGAGTTTTCACCCACCGCCATATATCACTATAGAACTGAAGATCAATTCATAAATAAGTCTCCCCTCAAAGGAACACGGCTTGCTAAAGTGCCCTTACCATGTTTCTCTATCTCAGTATTTGTTTAATTTGTTTAATTCTAGAATTCATTCATTTATTGTGCATTTTAGCAAACATTTTTATAAAAAATTTGTTGAGTTTTGTGAAATCTAAAAAAAGCAGAAATAGGAAACAGGATTAACCTCAAATCATTGTTTGTTACAAGATCTCTTTCCAATGTACTTATATGATTTCAAAATCCTCTGAAACTTTAATTTGCATAAAAAAGTAAATTTGATGATCAAAAGACATATCTTGTATTTATATTGGATTGTAGGAATCACAGTTTCAAAAAGACAAGAAAATATATCGCTAAACATGATATCAAAACTTCCACCTACCTATTCTGATAAATAATTAAAGTAAATTATATTTCTGTAATATGGGTTAACTGCTTGTACCTGCTAACTTTTTTTTCCAAAATTTGTTTCCTGTAGACTTAACTTTGTAGAAAAATTCAGCAGGAAAAATCTTCTTGTCAATTTAGAATATGCACTAAACTTTTAAATATTTGTTTAAAGTAAGGAAAATCGGTAGTAATTTTGTTATGAATTTATCTTAGAATCATGTTGTGATGACAAAGCTAGAAACTGAGGTTTATTTTTTGACCAAGTAATGCTTTGCCAAGAAATGAATATAAATAAAATGTAATATATACAAACAAATAGCCCAAACAATTTTACTATCAAGAAGATATACGCTTTGAATGTTTCTCAAAGAACAAGAGTTCAAAACATTTTAGCTAGAATAATATTATAGTGATGTGTACATTCCTCTCAACATTTGGTGGTGCAATCCAAGAAAATTTTGATGTTTTAGACGATGATAGCTTTGTCCTCAAAGAAAAACATGTTAGTAGTATTTTTTTTTTTTTACGTAAGACTATCCTTCAAAAACACTTTTGTTCGTTTCTTCGTATAGGAAAAGTGGTTCACGAATGTTGAAGTTTAAGAAAACAAGGCATCTCTCCTCTTAATAGATAATAGACTTAATTAAATTTTAAATGTTTTATAAATAAATATTTTTATTAAGTTTCTATTACAATGTGTTTATTTTATAGAATGTTCAAAATAATTTATTGATATAAATATGTTTTTGATCTCTTTATTTTTAGTGAAAATTGAAATTAATCCATCTTCGAAATTTTTATCCAATTTAATCTTTTAATTTTAGAAATGTGTAGATTTAATCATTCTAACCAAATTTTATTAAGTTTATTTGACATCTCAAATGAGATGATAACATTTGAGTTGTTTAGTTTATACCATTTGAAATATTTCTGCTTCAATATTAGTTAAAAAACATGTTTGAAACGTAAAATAAATTTAACAAAATTTGATTAAAATGACTAAATTCATGTATTTCTAAAATTAAGGACTAAATTGACCAAAATTTCAAAAAGAAACTAATTTTAATTTTTAAGTAAAGTCAAGAGACCAAAAATATATTTAATATTTTTTTAATCAATAATTTTATTTTTCTATTAATAAGAGGATACAACTATTATTTTTATCTTTTATCTTCTTCAACTGCTTCAGAAGGGAATGACTCTGACTAACTGTTGAAAGAAATTAAAGAGAGAAACAAATTGCAAGTTAATTAATGAATTATGTAGAGGGAAACAAAATAAGATTCTGCATCATCCGATTAATAAAACAATAAATTATTAATTAAAAATATTTAAATTTATGAGATACTTAAATTTTAATTAAACATAAATAATAAATATCTTCGGTGACTAAACCTAAATAATAAAGATCTCATTTCAGTGACTAAACTTAAATAATAAAGATCTTGTTTGACTAATTGACATTTAATTTATAATTGGTTAAGGATAACTAGGCCCGGGAAATATAGGAAAATTTTATAATGTAAATATATATATATATATATATATATATATATATATATATATATATATATATATATATTTGTATTTATATTTGCTTTTCAATTTTATTTTTTAAAAAAAGTATTTTTAAACTAAAATGATTATTTTATTATTTTTATCTTTTAAGTAATTATCTTTTAATTTTTTATTTGACTATTTTCTAAATTTAATAATTTTTTAAATTATAAACTAACTACATAATAAATATAAACTATTTAAAATGAAATTATTTATATTTAAAATAAAATTATAAATTTTATTTTTTATAATCATATAAAGTATTATATAAATGTATGTGCTTTCAATGTGATATTCTGTAAATTAAATACATCTTTTATAATTACATTTTACCTAATTTTTTAATTAAGCAATTTTATTCCTTTAATAAAAAAAATAATAATTTAGTAAAATATATAACTGTAAACCTCACTTGTCATAACTGCTTAAATAATATCATCACATGTATTCGTCCCTTTAATCATTATTATAAAATTATATATTCTTTTAAAATTTAATTATATTATTTATATATATTTATATCTATGTATATAGGAATTCATATTTTGGTATTTATATTTATTTTTTAATTTTATCCTTTAAATAATTTTTTTTAAATTAAAATAATTATTTTACCGTTCAAATGATTGTTTCTTTAAATTTTAAGTGATTTTTTCTGTTAGACATTTTTTTTAAACTTAACTAATTTTGAATTAAAAAATATCTATAAAATAAATAAAAAATATTTACATAAAATTATTTATAATAATTTTATAATTACAATAATAATAATAATGATAATTATTTTATTATCATAAAAAGAATACAGATATATATAGCATTGTTCCCGTTGGTTTTAATATAATAAAAATAAACATACAAAGATAAATTATATATCTTTACTAATATTTAATACTATGTATTAAAATGTATATCGATTAATAGACTCTTACTCATATAGTTTGTCACTAACTCATATGGGTCAAGGTTAGAAGAGTTCATTAGATTAAAAAAATTTATATAAGAAAAAGTTTATCAGATTAAAATAGCAAAAGTTTCATAGATTGATCGAGTTGGTTTTAGGTTAAAATATATTAGGTTTGATTGAGTCCAAATTAAATAAGTTATTTAAGTGGAGCTTAGATTAAGACTATGTTCAGGTCAAGTCGATATTAATAGAGTTCACATATAGCTAAGTTAAATGTAGTTTACATTGAATGGATAGTTGAAAATCATATCCATCATGCTAAGTTATTTTCACCTCATTCTAAGTGGAAATAGGATTTCTAATAAAAATTCCAATTAAATAGCATACATCTCTCTGATCCTTCTCCCCGGGTACAAATCATGGTTTTTAAACCACCTTTCATTCCCTAACAGAAATATAGAAACAAATCTAAACAGCAGTTGCAATCAAATTCAGCGTACAAGTTACCACCATAAGTTCCGTGTTAGTTGCTTCTTCTACTTACTCGCTACTTGCTACAAATACGTAACCACAGGATCTTTCCTTTCTAAGTTCTTCCTTTAATCTCTCTCAATGTCTCGCTTCTCTCTAAGCCTCCCAACTCTCCACACATTTCCACCATACTTCCATCAATATGTTCCAATCCTTCCAATTCCGTTCTACCCTCACAAGAAGAATCGTCAAGTCAAGAAGATCTTAAATAACCTAGACAAATCCTCAACAACGGTATTTATTTTTAATTCATTATTATATGATTGAAGTGGAGTAATTTTGAATTGCAAAGAATCATTTTGAATTGCAAAGAATCGAAGTAGATATTCAAATTTATAAAAAAAAAATGTAAATCTTTTAACCACGGTTAAAGCAAAACCCATAAGATCTTGAAAGTAAAAAAAAATAAAATTTCAACATGAGATACTCTAATGAAATGTGTGATGTCAGGAAAAATCTGTGGCAGAGTTTGACAATAGCAAAGGAAAGAGTACCCCAAAAGGTGTTCCTCGCAAATTCCCTAGCAAAGACTTGAAGAAGAAAATCGCCATTGTTTCCTTTCTAGGAGCTCTGGGACTTCTTTTATCTACAAGGTTTCACTTCTTTGGTGTTCCTTCGAAGGATCATTGCGCCCATGCATTTCCGACCGAAGAGGTTTGTTACCTAACGGCTCCCATTTCAGAAATTCAATTTCTCAGTCTTTTGTGTCACAGGCATTCAATAAGATTATTCAAGATATATAATTTCTATCAAAATATATAGCAAATCAAAAGTAAGTGCATGAAATTAAAAAGTGGTATGAGAATATCAGGAGTCCTCAGACTTATGGGATTGTTTCTGTGGTGTTGGATGTTCTAGGCTCAGCACAACGGGAAGCCCACTGTGGTGGAGTTTGATGCAGATTAGGTTGAAGTATATGTGGAATTAGCTCCTACTGTGCACAAAGTTGAGCAGCATTTACAAGTGCTGACAAAGTGAGCTTCTGAACAAGTGATGGCTTCAATAGCTTTTGATGCCTTCTGCAAAATTTCTCTAATTATTGTGCTTCTTGTGACCTTTTCGTGTACAATAATTTACTATCTTGATTCCACTGACATATATCTGAGAACAGGAAATGGGTGAGCTTTGTTGTTATGTAGAATGTGAACATGAGCACTTTTTATTCTGCTTCCCACTCTAACACTCTGGTCTGGTCATGCAACTTGTGACCAATCAGCGCGTGTTCACCACAACTCAACTCAAAACTAAGAAACCTAAATGAAATATGCTTGATGAATTCAACATGATGCGTGTCTTCTACAACTTTATTAGGTTCAATATTCCTCTTACTTAGACACTCTTCTATAAGACATCAGGTTCAAGCCTAATTGTAATGTTTCTTGTTGCAACACAGAATTAATATTGCTACGGAAACCTGGTGTGAGCTTTGTGAAAATGGCTATGAAAATCGGTTGAAATAGAGAATTTTGAATAACAAGTGGGTTGAATGGAAGATGTCTGGTAATGCTAATTTCATCTGTTACTTTTCCATAACCTGGAAGAGGACTTTGGTTTCAGCGACCTCTTTTGAAAGCAAAAGTAACTCTCTTTTCGGCAAAAGATCGTGCAGTTTTTGTTAAAAAAGGTTAAGTAAAAGTAGTGTGCTACAACTGGATCATTGGGAAATTAAAATCAAAATGAAATATATAGGATTGCATGAACCGACACTATTTCTAATAGCAACACCAGTGGGACTAGTTAACATCTTCATGGAACTATCGTTTTTATTATTCCTACAAATCAAATGCTACACATTCCTAACGCCTCGTGTCAAAGCAAAATTCGTTACTTTGATCCTATATTTGCCACCAAATTGGGGGTACTTTCAATAAGGGATTACATCAAACAGTAAAAAAATGACCTTGAAGGATGCCATTACGTTCTAAATGATTAGCCTTAATTTGAATGAATAAACCCACAGCACAAATATAGGCCTACTGATATCATCAGAGACTAGAGGAAGAGTTGTTGGACATATTATTTCTTTGGAAACAAAATCCTATATTAGTCGTTGCAGTAAATTTTCTTTTTGTCGAAGAACTAAATTGGTATGTATTTAACTAGTTTTTTGTCGAAGAACTAAACTGGTTCATGAGGCACCAAGTTTCAGTGGGCGCAGTAACGATTAAAATACCTTTTTAGTCAGCGTCAATTGCTAACTGTGAGCCTTTCCCTTTACTCAACTTTTCTACAAAAGGGGCGCAGTAGGAATCGGAACCACGATATAAAACACCAATGAAAACCATGTTTGGTGTAACCTCACTTAATAGCTCATTGACTTGGATAACTTCTGTTGAAGCACCGTTAGCAAATATCAAAAGCAACCTTCCATCACTACTTAACATATTCAAACAAGATAGTTACAGGCTCAGTTGTTGGTTACTCCAGCACCAAATTCTACACGCTAACTCTTCATAGGTCACTTTCTTACGAACAAAGAATAGTGAATAGGTGATTCTGTATATTGAGTACTTAAGATCAGTGAACATAAATAAATTGCCTTGGACATTGTTGGTACGAGAAAGAAAGAAGAATCTCTATGCAATCATAATCCAAAATGGCTATATCCTACAATTGCAAAAGAAAAAAGAAACCGTTGAATGACCTTTGCCATTCAAATAATGGATATTTCACCCAAATATAAGTATATTTCCTAACTAGCAATTTGTTGAAGGTGAGCTAGTTCCACTGAGCCAAGCATCATGCACAGATACAGGAGAATTGTCCTTCACTTCCGTCATTGATTGCAAAAACATTTCAGTCTTGGGTGGAACAATCAATGTCTCACTCCCTTGTCCTCCAACTCTCTCAAAACTAGCACCAACCAATGAATTCTCTCTTCCTATTCGAGGCGATGAACACACGGACCCAACCGATGAAGCTGTGCATATGGTTTCCTCCAAAGTTTCCCACTCACTGCGTCTGATAACTTCAAGCTCCTCAGCCACTTCAATCATTGTAGGCCTCATGTCACTATGAAAAGCAAGGCATCTAAATGCAAGCTCAGCCACCTTGTGAACAGAATAGAGTGTCCAAGCATCCCTATGTGGCTCAAGGAATGGATCAATGATATCATCGAGACAACCCCTCCTGATCCTTTCAACTGCAAGTGCAGCCAAATTGGTTTCACTTTTTGGTCGCGAAAAATCAACCACTTTCATGGCACTTATTATCTCTACCAAAACCACTCCAAAACTGTAGACATCACTTTTATCAGAAAGGTGAAAGTTCTGGTGATATTGGGGATCAACATAGCCCGGGGTCCCTTGTGGGGCGGTTGAGATATGTGATGTTTCTGACATGCCAAGCCTAGAAAGCCCAAAATCTGCCACTTTTGATTGAAAATTGTAGTCCAAGAGTATGTTGCTGGATTTTATGTCTCTGTGATATATTGGAGGGTTAATCGCAGAATGTAGATATGCTATGGCATTGGCAGTTTCTGTAGCAATGGTGAGTCTTATTGTCCATGGAAGTATTCCACCCCTTTCCCTTTGCAAATGTTCAGATAGTGTTCCATTGGGCATATACTCATACACAAGTATCTGTTCTCCCCCTTCTATGCAACAACCTAGGAGGCGCACTAAGTTTGGGTGACTCACTGAAGAAAGGAGCTTGATCTCGTTTATGACTTGGTCAACACTATTGGTGTCTCTATACTTAATCTTTTTTATAGCAACGCACTCATCGTTGTGAAGGTGTCCTGCATAAACTGTGCCAAATGCCCCAGTTCCCAGCCTATGTTTTTCATCGAAAAAACTTGTGGCTCTTTCTATTTCTTTGTAGGGATATAGAGGAACAGTAGAGTCGCCTGCAGCTTCTCGTAATAAGCGCTTTACTGTAACTTGTTTTCTCAGCCAAGAGGAACGACGCCTAGTAAAGTAACATAGAAGAGACAGAGCAACCACCAGGATAGCCGCAATTATGACCACTGTACACAACAATGCAGCATTTTTGTTCAGATTCTACTACAGATTTTTAACCGAATCGATTATGCAAAATCAATAATAGTATAGTTGGTAAGGTTCTACCTCCAACAAGGACAACGATTTTGATTGCTTTTCTACATCCGCCAGGCCATAGTGTTGAACCTTTGCATTGACGAACTGATGAAAAGGCTAAAACGAAAAAGGGATTAGAAAAATGACAATATTAAATACACAGAAGCTTAAGTCTCCAAGGAAATGAAATAGTTAATACCAGAATTGTGGCATGATGCAACTGGTTTTTTTACACCATAATTCTATTTCAGACACCAACAACTAAATATCTTGGCATTATTCATATCTACAACAAAGTCGGTGAGTTCATATCCGTATCTACTACTGACCAATTTTAACCGGATCTGTCGTGCCTTCAATAATATTCCCTATGGATTGCGTCAAAGTAGATGTTTACTTAATTTTAGTTTTCCAATGACTCGTATCACACTCAATTTTCAGGGTCAGCAAACGAAAAAATAATAAGCAACAAGCGTCGGTCGGTGATGTCCTGAACTAAGTTACCAGCAATATTTAGGTTCATTTCCTACTTCCCCACTTGATAAATGTATTTGGCACCACTCTCTCCCCTCTGACCACTTATAATATTGAATCAAAAAAATTCAAATCCATCCTACCAGACATGTGCTTTACCCGCTATTGATCCATAAATAATCCAAAGGTACCATCAGAACATGTTGACTTTTGAAGAATTATTTCCTACGCAAATTACCCTACATAACAACAACATATCAAGCCTAGCATTGAACAGTTCCATTCTTCCATATTCTCTGCGAAATTCTGGGTCACTAATCACCCATTAACTCAAAAACCAACACCCACACCCGGAAAGAGAATCAATATCATCATGGTCTAAATGGGTCCACAATAATCAAAATATTGAACTTTATGCTTAAGTCTACATACCACCCATGCCCCTAACATATCAAATATTTCCATTGTGAACCTTGATAAAGCACACACTGATCTTTAAGAGATTCTCCACTTAAAAAACCTCATCCCGAAATTCCCGATGCACAATCCTGCACTGGTATTATAAACTAAACCAACCTGGCTGCCCAAAGCATAAAGCCGCAACCAGATGTCAAACACCATTTGGTCATCATTCGACAATCATAATCACCATCCATTATCATCATCATTACAATAACTACTTCAAGAAAAGCAAACAATACATGTACCTCCTCTCTTAATTTAAACGTTTTTCTTAAACAACACTTTAGACACGGTTTAGCGTTTACCTTGCTACTACTATTAATGTATTAACCAGAATGAAAGTGTAATTAAAATAGACTTTAACAGGTATGTATGCAAATCAACAAAGTAAAGTGTGATCGAATAAGAATGAGAAAAGACTCACTACTCCTGCAACCATCGCCGTCTTTGAAACCATCGCCCACGAAACCTTCATGGCACCGGCACCGGTAGCCTTGATCTTTTGTGCCAAGCTTGACCACCGTGCAGGAAGCATTGTTGGAGCAGTTACACGGCCCTTTAAGCCACCACCCCAACTCAAGCATCTGTAATTGGAGCAAAAGCTCTTTTCCTTTACTCTTATCATAAGCAATAGCAGAAAACAAGAAGTTACACCCAATTCCCATCAAATCACTCTGCTGGAGCACATCTTCACGCCGCGAACTATTACGCGGCAACTGCTTGAAGCAAATAAAATCTTCACTTTCGTTTTTCCGGTCACACCCCTCCACCGGGTTGTGGTCGCCAACGAAACTCGACGGGGTAATATCGCAGCTATTGAATTTGGACTTGCAACCCTGCAACAGAAAGCTATTGTTGAACGTAGGAGAAAAGTTAACACCGAAAAGAGGGTCTACGATTCCCATGCTGCGGTTGCACTTCACCGGAAGACTCACGAATATGCCATCAGAGGTTATATTCTGAACCTCGAACTCGCCGATTTTGACTTTCGTACCGTCGTTGCTGCAGTTTAGTTTGACTTTGCTGTCAGAACAGAAGCCAAAAGGGTATTGCAGGGAATGTTGTCCGCAACTGGGTCTGCAGTTGGTGGCAGTTGCGGCGATCGTTGAACAGAAAACGAAGATGGAGAGAAGCAGTGCGAAGTTTATGTTGTGGTGGAACATCTCTGGATGCGAAATGAAACTTGGATTTGAGGGAAGGGTGTAATCATCAGCTTTGTGCTGTAATAAAGAGTTAGGCTTTTGAGGAAGTTGGAAAAGCGTATAAATACGTAGTTGACTTTGGAGAAACGGAAATTAAATCCCGTGAAGATGCGGTTGGGTGGCCATCTATCTCAATAAATGCTCACAGGAAATAAAGGTTTGAATTAAGTTGGGAATGGAAAACAGAGAGAAAAATGAAGGAGTGATGTTGATATGATATACATGCATTATGCATACCTTTAGCTTCCGGGCTGGGCAACGTTGGGAAATTAATTGGTGTGGCAGAGGCAGGAGTTCTTCACCAAACTACTCGAAGATCGAGGTTGAAAGTTAATGGTGTGTGTGATGTAACAAGTAGTAGAAGAGTTAAGTTGTGGTCTGTGAAGCATAAAAAGACCAATGAATGAAAGAAGAGCATCGCACTGCATAACACAGGCAAAGAGAGCGCTTTGATTGAGTGAGTTTTCAGAGAAGCTTCTTCTGGTTCACCACACACGCTTCTAATTGTTGTGTGGCGTCTGAGACCACTTGTGCTGGGACCTCAACGTAAAAGACATGTCTTCATTTTTGGGTCTTTTTCTGAATCACGAATCTACCCTTTGTTTATTTTCTTCTCCACAGAAAAGCCCCTGCTCTTTCTCACAATTTGCCTATGCACACACATGCTTCTTTGGCACGTGTGCAGGAAATAAAGTGGATAAAAAGAGCAAAGCTAGAAATACAAAATAATCAGGATACTTTTTGGATTTTGTTTTTTATTTGGATAAGTGAGAGTAAATTGAAAACAAAAATATTAGGATTTCTTTTTATCTTTTTATTTTTAATACGAAAATAGCTTAGAGAACAAAATTACCTTAATAAAAAAGCTCATATATACTATATTAATGTAGAATAGTTTTTATTCAGCCATCAAAATATTCTTAGCGATATAAGATCATTATGTAAATTGAGAATAATTATTTTACCCCAATCACAATTGAGTGTATGGAACGTCAGATAATATTAATAATAATAATTACATATACATAAAAAAAATCAATCGTGAATATATTAATAAGTCAATATCATATATATCTGGTATTAATTTTTGTAATAAAAGTATGGAAATATGAAAGAACCAATTGTTCACACACACAAGTTATCAATTTCCAAACAATGGATTTTTCACCATAAGATAGTCCATCATCATACATCAAATTAACATTATATAGCATCAGAAAATCGAAGAATTTCAATATTTAATTCCAAGTGATAAAATATTTATGTTCCTATATATTGTTGTTCATTAATATTTGAAAGGAATAAAAAATATTTAGAAAAATAGCAATAATATAAATTCATATTATGGAAATTTAAAGAAATAATTTAAAATGAATATATGAATAACAATAACTAATAAATCAACCTCTTTTATATAAGATATCTACGTTTAGTTATATATGTCAAACGAATAAAGGATTGACCAGTGTGTTATCTTGCCAAAACTAATTTCATATTTTATCTTTTCATTTTGTCTTGAGTTTGAAGTAGAAGGTAATAACAAGACAAATATTTTTTAAATATTTATATAAATATATTATTTATATGACTTAAATATTCATTTATTCTAATTTTCGTAAGGTTTATTTACTTTGATCTTTATTTTTTTTTTTTAATATTTAAAAAGGTTTTATTTGTAAATTATGGCCAATTTGATTCTTTTTCTAAACATCGTTTAAATTGTTAAATTGATTTTTTTTTTAATATTTAGAAAGGTCCTATTTTTTTAAATTACAGTCAATTTGATTCTTTTTCTATACGTCATTTCGTTCAAATTGTGAACGAAAAATAAACAGTAACTACCACGTGTTACTTATTGATTTTTGTTTTCTTTTAAAAGTTATTCACGTTTCAAGTCAACACATTGTGACATGTGACATGTGACGGTATCATGTGTCAAGCCAAATCACAACCACGTGTCAAGTCAGTATCATTGTCACGTGTTAGTATTTCGTGATTTATATTCAATTTAATCACAATTTTGTTCAATTTAACCCAAATTTACGTTATTTTTGTTCAATTCGGTCCCAATCTTTTTCATCTCCAAATTGATCAAATTTAATCTTTATATAAATGTAATAATGAACTTTTTATTAAAATTTAAATTAACATTAAATATTTCTTTCATTATGTTTAAACCAACCATAATTATATTATTGAAAAAAAATTATTAGATTTATGTTTGATGTTTGCTACATGTAAAAAATAGGTTTATATTTGGTTTAAAAATAATAAATAATTTTCCTACTAATTTTAAAAATAATCAAGAAGTTTCTTTCTAATTTAAAAAAAATGAAGAATTTTCCTTTTAATTTCAAAAATAATGAAGAAGTTTCTTTATAATTTTCAGAATAATTAATAATTTTCCTTATCACTTAAAAATAATGAAGAATTTTCCTTCTAATTTTTAAAATAATGAAGAATTTTTCTTATAATTTTAAATTAACTTTAACCATATTTTTTACATATAGCAAAAATTAAATATAAATCTAATTATTCACTTCCAAAAGTATAGTTATGTTTGGTATAAAAATAGTGAAATAAATATTTAATATAATTGTGAATTTAAAAAAAATTAGTATAACATTTATATAAAAAGTAAATTTAGACAATTTGGTGAGGGACAAAATTGGGATTGAATTAAATAAAAATAACGAAAATTAGGACTAAATTGAATAAAATTAACAAAAATTGATACTAAATCGAATATAAGTTAGGAGACACGTACACATAACAATGATATTGATTTGATATGTGACAATAATACTGACTTAACACGTGACAGTGACACTGCCACATGTCATAATGTTAACTTGACATGTGGACAACTTTTTTAAAACTAAAAAAAATTAAAAGAAGACATTTAGAAAAAAAATTTAAAATTTAAAAAATTAAAAGAAAAACGAAGTGACACATGATAGTTGGAGTTCACATCTTGTTAACAATTTAAACGGAATATAGAAAAAATGACCAAATTGACCATAATTTCCAAAAATAGAACCATTTTAATATTTTAAAAAATAGAACTAAAATTAGTAAAGTTTATAAAAAAATTGGGATCAATAAATATTTAAGTCTATTTATATTGTCTTTCAAAAAATTTATTTTTCTAATTATCTTCGAGTTAAGAAAAATAAAATAATTAATATCATTAAAACATAATTAATTATCTTGAAATGGTCAGTGACAATAATTAATTTTGTCTCCCGGATAATTTACTATCTTTCTTCAAAAGCACCGTTATTTTATTTAAACTTGCGTCGGTCTTATTAATGTGATATTGTGTACAAGTATAAATATTTAACCATTCCAATAAACTACCTTATATTTTCTAAATTTATACTAATTTCTTTCTATGTTCTACAATTTTATCATAATTATCATGTTTAATAATTATTTAATAATGATCACTTACGTATTATTTTAATATATATTATCAAATTATAATATATATATATATATATATTATATTATATATATATATATATATATATATATATATATTGTATGTATATATATATATATATATGTGAATATCCAATTTTGTTCGGATGAATAAATTCATTTTTAAAAAAAAATTAGTTAATGATAAATAAACAAAGGTGAAATAATTTTTTTTTTTAAAATTTTCAAACTTTAATCTTACCAAAAAAAGAAAAAAAAAAGAAAAATCTAATTTATTTTTAATTATCACACTCATTCCCATAAACCCAAGAATCCAACATATCTTTGTCCTCACTTTTTACCTTTCTCCCCTATCCCCTTTACCTGATAGAGGAGAAGTGATATAATTATAATAATTTGTAGCAATATTTCTCTTCTAATTATTAGAATCAAAATCAATATTACTTATGATGATTGAGATTATGTTCTGATTTGATGTGATTTGAATTACGTAATATGTTGCTATCATGACCAATCATTTACATTGGTATTGCTTAAGTTCAGTGTCTGTGCGACACCTCGCTTGACCCTCATTTCCAAATAATTAAAAAAACCAAAAAATTTCAAAATTATAAAATAATACAAAATTAAATTAAGAAATTCTAAAAGGTTCTCTCCTTACACATGACCGAGTTTAATCATTGTCGGGTTCACTAAATAAAAATAAAATATTTTTTCAAATAGATTTTTCATAAAGAACTACGTAACCTTGAATCTCCTTTGTAAACACAGATACTTAAGAGCAAAGATTAATTATTGTTGGGCCCAAAAAATTAAAAAAAAAAATTTGTTTCTTGTGTACATTATTTTATTATTATTATTATTATTATTATTAGGAAAGATAAACATTTTGAAAAACCATATCCTTCTTAGGAAATCAAGAAATTAGGCTAAATTTGTGTTGTCCATTTCAATTCATTCTTCATGAAACTCCATCTTTACTCCTACATTATCCCCTACTTTGAGCCTAAACCTTGACAAACCTTAAAATAGTTCATTTTTATCAATCCCAAACTGGAGCAATTACCTTGTTTGTAATTCATATATTCTCGTCATTCATCCCAAATTGGGGCATTTATTCACATTGAAGACTATGATCATATTAAGGGCAACTTGTGAAGACTTCGTCATTTTTCCACCTCCTCAATTGGGAAAAATCAAAACACACTTTTGCATTCTAAGATCATCCTAGACTCTCACACTAGAGGCAACATTTTGAAGTCTTTCTTCATACCATCAATAATGAGACTAATTCAAATTTGAGCAACTCCCTAGTTAATCTTCATCACCTCATCCAAGCCTTTTCAAGTCCTTGACAATTTCATGAATGTCATTCAAATAGTGTTTCAAAAGAAATAATAAACGAAATGGTTCATTTGTACACCGATTATACCAAAGAAGTTATTTCAAGAAGTACAAAACTCAAAGTAGAATGATTCTATGAATTCAAAACCCTCTACATGGTAATTGTCGTCGAATCTTTTGGATATAGACTCTCTCCTCATGATTGGTATAATATATGTTTTCAAAAAAAAGTGAAACAAAAAAAAAGGTTTTTGGATTGAGACTCTCTACGTGATAATGGTCATTGAATCCTTTAGATATAGACTCTCTACTCGGGATTAGTCTAATTATTTTCAAAATGTCAAAATTGCAACAACAAAAAATGGATCAGGACCCTCTACATGGTAATGGTCTTCAAATCTTTTGGATATAGACCATCTCCTTGGGACTGGTCTAATTTGTTTTTTTTTTTTCAAAAAGTAAAAAAAGAAAATAAAATTGTGTATCAGATTGGGACCCTCTACTTGTTAATGATCACCTAATTCTTTTCTCTCAGATATAGACCATCTACTTTTGAATTGTCAATTTTTTCTTTAAATTTGTTTTCTTTTAAAACCGACCGAAATTAGTGTTTCTATTTTTACTTATCTTTGACTACAACAATATGAAAAATTCAAACTTTTATATTATATAGTAAAATCTAAGTAAACAAGAGTAACTATGAACACTCAATTTTGTCCGGGTGAATAAATTTCTTTACAAAAAAAATTTAAAAAATTAATATTTTTTTTAGTTGATGATAAATAAAAAAAAAGGTGAAATAATATTTTCTTCGAAGATTTTTTAAACTTTAATTTTAACAAAAAAAAAGAAAAAAAAAGATGACAGAAAGATAAATAGAATAAAAAAGAAGAAGGAACAGTCCAATTTGTTTTTACTTATCACACTATTTCTCATGAGTCCAACAACCCACCATATTTTCGTCCTCACCCTTTGCTTACCCTTTATTTCTCATAGAGAAAATAGTGATATCATTCTAATAATTAGGAAGCAAAGGTAGTTAACAAAATAGTAGATTAATGGAGGAGACGAGGAATGAAAAAATTTAGAATAGTGTCGTTATTTTTTCTTTTGATTCATGCATTTCCAAATTTTATTATATTTTCTTTTAATATTGTACGCGTTTTAGTTTTACATCTAACTTCGGTCTTTTGCTTTTGGAATATTATTTACTATTATTCATAAATATCATCCTAAAAATCACAAAAAATAGTTTTTCTCATCTCGTTTAGTGTCTTTCCGGCCGCTCGCGACGCGTAACACCGATTTTCAAATCTATTTTCTAAAATATATATAAAGAACTGAAAATAAAAAATAGTTTTATTTGATTAATTTCAGTTTCTATGCAGCCACTTGCAATACGTGATACTCATTTTCACATAATTAAAAATACCTAAACACATAATTTTTTTTTTCAAAATTATAAAATTTAAAAAATCAAATCAACAATTTTTAAAAGGTTCTTTAAGAATTACATTATCCTTGATCTCTCGTTATGAATGGAAATACGTAGGAGGGAGGTCAATCCTTGTCGAGTTTACCAAATAAAAATCAAATCTTTTCTCAAATAGGTTTTTCATACAGAATTATGTAATCCGTAACCTTGATTTTCCAATATAAATGGAGATACTTAGGAGCGAGGATTAATCCTTATCGGACCCAACAAATCAAAAAATTATTTTTGTTTCTTATACTTTTTTTTTTCACGCGTAACCGTCTCTCGGACCCAAAATCTGTTTTTGCATATCTTATCTTATCTTTTTAGTTTTTCTGTAGTTTGACAGAATAAACTTATGTAACGACTCCAAACTCTGTTTTTTTTTTTTAATTTTTATTTTTGGTTCGTCATGACTTTGTTTTTGCATATCTTTTCTTATCTTTTTAGTTTTCCTGTAGTTTGTCATAATAAATTATGATAACGACTCCAAACTCTGTTGTTTTTTTCAAATTTTATTTTTAGTTCGTCGTTACGTTTTGGTTGCAATAGCAGTACATATACAAGTATATATAATATCATTGGTTAATAGTGTTATTTTGTTTACGCATAAACTTAAAATGATATATTTTATTAAATTAATCTATGGTGTGATTTTGTTAAATTAAGTTGATCGAGTCATGTGTCTAAGGATGGTATCTAGACTTTAGTGACATCTGTGAGTATCGACTAATAGAATCTACGATATAACAGATTATCTTACATCACTAATAATACAATATTTTAAGCAACCTAATTTAGAATATTAAGTGTTAGAATTAGACACCTCAAATCCATTAGAAACTAGTGTGATAAAACAAGTTTTTTATGATAACAAAATTTATAATGAATCGAAAGACATTAGTTAAGAAGATTCAAATATTAAAGTCATATATCAATAAAAGAATAAATAGAATACATTCATATAAAGATGGAAATAGATTTAGTCATTATTAGTTTAAGATAAGAATATAGGAGACGACTCGTTGACCAGACGAGTGTAAAACAATTGATCAAACGAATCATAAATTGATAATTTTAAGAAACTTATTACTCGAAACAACTCACCGACTGGAAATAGCTCACCTTACACAAAATTATTTTATTTTATGTTATGATTATATTTAGGAGATAACAGATGTTGATAAAAATTTTGGTGATTGTTATAAACAAAATATTAAATTTTCATATAAGTCTTTCATTAGATTATTTATATATATATTGATATGTTTTGATTAAATGCATCTATATTTTATAGAATTGATATGTTGTATAAGCCTTTTATGGTGTATAACTCTTGTATTAAATTGAAGTTGTATAATAGTAATATATGTGAAGTTTTGCTTAACATAAATATACGGGTGTTACGACTAAAATGTTTTAAAATTATGGGGAACAGGTCATGTGTGTGGAAAACGTCCCCTACCATACACCAAATTACATGATAATGATTTTTTATTTGAAAAAAAACAAAAAAGTAGAAACATATTGGTGATGGCGATGGTCAACCAATAAATTATAAAATGGTATAACCAAAACACAAGACGAATGGAGTGGGGAATGTGGTGTGCGGACTCCATGTAAATAAATAATTCTTTAAATTATGAAAGGTGGGTATAGTCATCCTATAAATAATGACACATTATTTTATCATTGCCATGTCCAATCCAATGAACCCTAAAATGTTATAATCCTAAGTCAAATTAATTTAGTGCATATCGTTTATTTTGATGATTACAGAAAACAAACAATGTTTATTGGCTAACCTAACACATCATCGATATAATATGGCACTAACCAAATTCGGTTGTGTTCTCAAAGCATTGTTTTTGCCACAATTGGAGAGGGAAAACCTTTCTAAAAGCTCTCCACAAAAATGTCACCAATACTAATAATGATATAACCGGAATTTACGACTCTAGCCTTGTTTAATTTTTTTTCTTTAAGGTGACTTAACATTTGTTTATACCTTATTATTATTAATACTTGAACATTTTTACGATTTAAATGGATTCTTAGGTTTTTATCGACTTCACTCTATTTTCACTGTATGATTTTAATATAGATATATTTGGATCAATTTTTCCATGCATAGTTTTTTTAGAGAAAACTAAATAAAATTTTCTATGAATACAAATTACTAATAGACTAACTTATATAAACTTTTATATCACTTTTGTAATTTTTCATCTTTATGTTACATAATATAAGCTTAGCCTTTGAAGAAACTTATTTCGTTTTATTAATTTCATAAAAATCAGTGAAAAAACTTAAATAGAATACTGTATCTACATACAAAACGAACATGTATATATTTAATAAGGTTATTTATTAGGTAGATTATCAAGTTAAATTTCAAATTTAATACGCGAATAACATCAATAACATAATATGGTATTGGATAAATTTTATAAAAAAATAATTTATTTCTTGAATAATAGTTTCTAGAAACTAAATCTTGTTACAATCCGGAAAAGAAAATGTTTAGATGGATTAAGTCAAGAAAAGTAACACTAGTTATTTTTCCGAAAAAGAACAAAATATTGATGAAACATTGACTTATGGTGGAGAACAAAGAATTAAGATGTTTGTAGGTGTTTTGATGAATTTGTTATAACTCTTTTGAGAAAAAAAAATAGTGTTTATAAATTAAAATTAATTTATATATAAACTAATTTCTAGACAATCTTTTTAACTTATGTATAATTAAGTTCTAACCCATGAAAAGATAAATAAATTATTTTTCTTCATTTTTTGAATAAAAACTTATAAACAAAGTTTATTGAAAGATAGATATAATAATGTGTGACAAGTTATGTGGGTCGTTTCGTAAGAAAAAGTGTAGGACAAAATGAATATTTTGCTTCATTGGTATGCTTATATCCATCATGCATACTCCATAGTACATGCAGACCAGGACGAACCAGTATGCATAGCTCGTATTATATGAATATGTCTTAAAATATGTCCATAACCTATGATGTGTTTATTTGTACAAGTATTATGTACATTTATCATTAACTAAGTTTAATTTTCGAGGGTCTTTCATTTGTTCTTAATTCTATTTCACAACTTTATATACTTGAAATTTAGTTAAATTTAGTTTCTGATATTGATTTAATTACATACACATGGTATGAAATTTCTAATAACTTGTAGTTATAAATTAGAAATTATAAAATTATCGATATTACTTATTTTAATAAATAAATTTATAGAATTTATTATTTTTACTAATCTAATTAAATAAAAATAAAGTTATTAAAATTTTATACATGTTATAATTAAGAGAAAAGTTATAAAACAATTTATCTTTTATAAGAATCTAAAAATCGGTTCACTTATTTGAGAGTCAAATATTATAATAAACAAATCAGAAAAATTAGTAACGGCATTTCAAGTTGATCAAATTAGTAATGAAGCAGGTTGATCAAATCACATAACGGACTTATCCACGTTATCATTTCTAAAATTATATAAATATGAGTCCACAGCTGGTGATTTTCTTGTTTATCATTATTTGTTTTATCCACCAAAATCAACCTTTTACTCGGTCTTACACTCCAAACCAATGCATCCTGTTGACTTACCTTGACTTTTGTGTTCTTTTTTTCCTCAATTTCTCTTTGTCATTTTCTTCTTGGCATTGTTACAATTCAGAATAATCCATTCCACGATCACGGCATGTATATATATATACATTGCAAGTTCATGGTATCATGATGTCAATTTGCATGAAGTAAAATATGGTTAGCCACATACATCACCTTCTAATTGTGACGGGTCAATTACTCTTAGCTTGTTTCTTGTCTTTTCTCTATGGATCTTCTTCATGACGTGTGTGTGGATTTATTTATATCTATTTGCATGCAAACACATAGAAACTGTACAAATTGCCCTCAAAATGGTTTGGTTGAAACCACTATAATTGTCACATACCGAATAACATCGTCATACATTTAATGAGGCGCAAAGAAATAGGAACCACATAGAAATGCCTTTTAGGAATTCTCTTCTTTCGGGACAGTGTCCCATAAGCTAAAGATATTTTCAAATGGCCTTAAGGACTTGTGGTCCACCATTGTACAAAATATCAAAAGAGATTTCATTTTTGTTAATGATAAATTTCACAGAATAATAAACTTTTTAATATAAATTTCATGTAATTTTGATATTATAATTGAATAGGTTAAATATATTTTTATTTTTAAATTTTAATAAAAATTGAAAGTAGTCTTGAAATTTTGATCTAATTTATTTTTTTAATTTTAGAAATGCATCGATTTAATTTTTATAACCAAATTTTGTTAATTTTATTTAACGTATTAAATATGTTTTATAATGATTTCTTAACTAATATTAAAAAAAATAATGTTATATAATGTAGACAACTTAAATACTATCCTGAAACTTCATATTTAACTTAAATTTAAGTTATTTTTATAAAATTAACTTACAAAATGAAATATATACCCAATTATATATTTGAAATCTATCGATGTGAGATCTGGGAATAAAAAAAATGCTCCACTAGTTATATGTATATTGAATAAAAATACAATCCCCTCTTATTTTCTTGGTTGTTTCAGGTTAAAATTAAGGTTTTATTTTAGTTTTTATTTTTATTTTTTAATGTACTACATTATTACTTTTAATTACTAACGTGTGACAAATGATAAGAGGTGTTATATCGAGTTAACTCGTATTCAGCGAATAATTGAAAGAAAACTCGTTTCCAACCTTTAATCTCTTCAACTTCTTAACATGTCAGTTATAATGTCTTAATTTATAAATTTTAACTCCATTATGGTTCAAAAACATGGTTATCATACATATTTCTCATGTCTTTGTCACCCATTAACTCATGAGCAAGTAAGTTAATATGAATCATTTTATCTTCTTTGTCCTTCAAAACTTTAATCTAAATATTTAATATTATCATCATTAGGGCATTACTTATAACAGCCTTGGATCATCACTTGACATGGTTACTTTGATACCATTTCAATATGACTAACACTTTTACTATCCTAAATATCTCTTTTATATGTGAAAGGTTTTTTCTTTATTTTCCAATAGTGCTGGTGGCTATTGGGAAGAGTGTTGGTGAAGCTCGTAGTGGTAGTCAAATGTGTTAGAGGTTTCTTACATTATTTTCTTTTTGGATTTTATTATTTGAATTTTTTAATAGATAAATATGAAGTATATTTAGGATTTACTTTTGTTATGAATTGTCCTTAATGGAAGATAAATATTACATTTTGAATAATATCATAGTAAAAACAAAAAAAAGAAAGTTTTAGACAAAATTTGTATTTTGGAAACAAAAGTGAAGTGTGCACAAGTTTGAATATTACATCCATTTAAACACGATCATATTTTCTAACACCTTCAAATACGAGTTCTTCCATAATGTCATACTATTTTCAAGCAAAATCATTATACAAATATAAGCAATGTGTTTATCATACGATGATTGAAGATAATCTTATTTTATAAATCATTTACTTTGTGAAATTTTCTTAAAAAAACAACTTGTTTATATATTCTTTTCGTTAAAAGTTAAAAAATAATATTAATTTTTATTTTTTAAATATAATTATTATTTTATAAGACGTGTTAGACCATAAATCTACGGGTCAACTTTAGTCAAACTCATAAATTTATGAGTTGGTCTTACCTGAATTAATTTAATTTAGATAGCATACAAAACTAGTCTTCCAAGTATAATTTGATTCAATTTATGTCATAATTATTTTAGTCTGATTGACTAATTTTGTATGTTTGTGGGTAAGGGTCAGAATTTGTTTTATGGACTCTCCCTACAGTTATTATTTGTCTTTTAAACAATCTAAAAAAATGTCTCAAATGAAATGACAATTTAAATATAATTACGGCTGAAATTTAAAAATTCTTACCAACGTCTGAATCACAACTTTTTTTCAATTATTTTTAATGCACTATGGAATAAATCATTGAACATGATATTGAATAGCAACATCTATACCTAAGGTATTCTGAATATAATATTTAAAATAAAAGTATAGATTCAATAATATGACAAACAAGAACAGATTAAATAATAAGGTGCATGCGTAAAGTTAATTTAAGACTTTTGAAAATATTAAAAAAAAGAAAAGAGTGTAAAATGAGTTTTGAAGGGTGTTAAAAGAAACACTCCTAATAACTATTTATCCATAGCATAGTCCAGAAGTTAGACAAAAAGCAAACATATATTGCTTCCTGGACCCATACAATTACTAAAAAGATTAAAAATCACTGTTGCCGCCATGCTGCCTGCCCTTTTATTATCAACCTAGGGAAAAAAAGAAGTGAAAAACAGTGAAAATTCTTTTTAAAATATATTCCTTGAAAATTTATTATTTTAAAAAACTAACTCCACAATATATTATATAAGTTTTGGAAAATAAAGTTTCCTTTAAAAATTTTATTTTGAAAAGTTTGTTCTTAAATGTGTTTTGTAAATCCTATTCCTAGAAATTCTATTCCAGAAATCTTATTTTGAAAATTTCAAAAAATTTGTTTCAAAAAATTTACAGAGAATATGTAATATGAAAACCACTTTCAAGAAGGGTAAAAGGGTTACTTTTAAAAGAAATTTACCGAGAATATTTAATATGAAAACCACTTTCAAGATAAAAGGGTTATTTTAAAAATGCTGTGAGTGAATGAAGAAATTATTGGATTGCAGAAAGCAAAAGCCCAAGCAAATCTATGATAGCCCAACAATGTAATCAATGTTTAGACAAATAATCTAAGTTCATTAATATTTTCCCTCTCTTTACTCTTCACACCTGTATCCATATTTTGGATGGCCTTTTCCTTCATGCTTTCAGAAAAGGTTCATATAACAAAAACAAAAATAAAATTGCGGCTTCTCTAACCAATCATTTTAGCTTCATAACAGATTTAGTGCATATTTATTCAATTCTCTCCCAAAGCGTATCCAAACACATCCTTAATCCAGCTTTTACTTTCTACACTTTCAGAATTTCTAAATGAAACTCACAGGATTAATTTTCTCACATCAATAGCGAAATATAATTTTAGAATATATGAATATTAAAAATTATAATTCAGAATTTAAATCCCAATACATTTTATTTACAAGGATTGTTATTTTAATAGTATTTTAAGAACAAGTAAACAAAAGATACATTTTATTTACAAGGATTGTTATTTTAATAGTATTTTAAGAACAAGTAAACAAAAGAGAGTACTATTCTGTTCAGAAGGTCGGTCAGAAATTAAACCTACCAAGGTGCAGAGACTGTAATAATGTTTTACTCCAAATAAGATTGTAATTTAATGATACTTTTCTCGAAATATTTTTTAATTCCAAAATAGTTTGTTAACTGAAAAATATATCTCATCTCTTTAGATTGAGATAAGTATAAACAAACGATTTTCGTTCATTATCAGAAAGTAACTAAATTATAAAGTATTATTATTATTATTAAAGAACAATTCTGTACCCAGAGATAAACTATTGAATTGAGCTTGAAGAGGTGTTATCATTAGGAAGAATTTGTATCAGAGAGACTATTCTTTAGGGAACATTGTTGCTTCTACTCTCTTAAGAGGTTCATGAGAAGCTGCATACAAAATAATAATAGGTGGTATTGACAAGGTGACAGATAACCAACATATGAACTACAGCACAATAGTAGTGATGGTGTTTCCAGTTATGGAGAGGAGAAAGAGTCAGCCAGATGAAGCCACTTTTGTTCATGCACAGTGGCGGCGTTGGCTTCTGAGGTTCCCATCAGAGTCTCCAAAGCGCTTTTGGCTCTGTTGTAAGACCTGCGTTGCCGTAAGCGTAGAAGCACAGCTTCTTTGTCCATGCTCTGAGAACGGACTTTTGAAGCTGTCTTGATATCACACCCTCTGTTACACACTCCTTCTCCCCTAACTTATCAAGATTCTCCTTTTCTTTTTCTGTGAAACCTGATTGAGATCTGGAAATCGTGAAATCCATTTCTCTCTCTATCTTGAGAGTCACATCACAACCTAGAGGAATGGATTCATGATAAGTGAGGTTCATATATATATAGTGACAATGGGAAGTGGTTTCACTCTCACTTTCTTTCAGCCAGTGGTTTTGCCAAAACAGGAGGAGTTATAGAGCTCAAGAGTGGTGTCAAATATACATGGTTCCACATTTTAGTTTCCTTACGTGGCTGCTTATTGTGAAGAGATGTCGTGTTTCATCATTCTGCAGAACCGACAACATGCGTTGGGTTTGGAGCAGAAAAAGAATTGTGCATTTATTTATCAAATGCCAAAGTTTAATAATTATTAAAACAGTCTGAGGCGGCATTAAATGAATATATTTTTTATATTACAAATTTTAGCAGTTTTTCAGAAGGAATTGAGGGTTAACACACTAATACTAGTAAAAAGGAGAAAAAAAAAAAGTTATGAGATAGCATGCAATACAACGATAGAAGTACCTTGGATAAGTCCAAATAATAGCTTAGAAAAACAACAGGTAAGCTGTTTTGGAGTAAACAAAGGACTATTCTGTTCCCACCTCTTTCAGCTTTTCTTAATTTGCACATGAACACCAGAGCAAGCAATTAACTAAGAAACACTTTCTAGTGAAGAACTTCATAGTACATTTCAAATACTGTTTGGTCTTTAAGAATTTGAAAACTTGAACTGCTTCTTATGTGTAAACATCAATGTTTTCAGGTGAATGAAATTCCGGTGCCATCCTTGAGAGTAAAACCATGCAAAAAGATCAAAAGCCAAGTAATGCAAATAAATCTTCGGATCTAGGATGACAACTTTAAAGAAAAGGAAAAGAGGTCACCCATTAACACTAATAACATGACGTCCTTCTAATTCCTCTGTTTTCCCTTTTCTTCTTTCCTTCTTTTGTAACTACGACTAATCTCAATCTTGATATAAAAAGAAAAAAATTAAGTTTTCTCTCAAGCTCTTCCGCTGTTCTTCATAATCTTGTTGCCTTCATAGTTTCACAACCATTAAGCAGGAACAACTATAGTCCTTAGAGCAGAGCAGAGGGGTTTTAATCACTTCAGAGGGAAGAAAAAAAATAGCTTCATAGATGGAGCAATGTCTAAGTCCAATATTAATCTTGAATCAGATTTCTATCACTTAATCTCTTACAATGGCTAAAACTTTATAGAAAGAATTGACGATGGTTAAAACTTTATGGAAAGAATTAATCAAATATACAAAAACAACACAAGTGATTGGGCTGACATAAAATCTTGGAAATTTTGGATTGATAGATCATGTTATCAAGAATAGCTGAAAATACAAAGTGAATTTTAAAAAAACCATAAAGATAATGTCTTAATATTTTGAATTGACAGTAGCGTCAATCTTATAGATTGTACTCATGTTTCATTTGTCGGTGTCTCCCATCAATAGCATCAGAATATTCGTCTCAATGACAGCCACTCAAACTAGTAATAGAAAATGGATCCTATTAAATCAATAGTAACAATGGTGAAAGATATACTTATCATAGGTGATGGTGATTAACACAGTTAAGTGTTCACCATTAGTTGTATACACAACCACAACTAGTCTAACCTTGCTAAAAAAATGATAATAAAAATTGGATTAAAAATAAGATATTACTAGAGATAACCTTTAAAAAATCAAACTTGTATTGACTCAGTCAAAACATTAAGTTACAGGTTCATTGAACTAGAAGACATGCCATAATACAAATATTAGAATATGGATATATATTGTAAATAATATTGTTCGCAATCCTATCAGAATCATTTTGTTACAACTAAGTATCATTAATACTAGGAGTCGCTCTTGAAGAGTGCGTATGCTAGAAAGGATTAGTCTAAACATATTGCCTCAACGCTAAACTTTAACAATTAATTCAAACTTGAAGTCGATTTAATAATATAACAAGGTTAGATGCACATTCACTTCAAAATTTAACTCAATTTAACTGTTTTTCAAGTTCCAATCCAAATTTCAAAACAAGGACGTGGTTTAGACATCTCTAATAAAAGCAATTAATATGAACTACTTCATACATCGAAAAAAAAATGTAATTTGCAATCTTTATTATACTACATCACTATAAATAATTTCAAACAACTCACCATTTTACATTTTTTAATTTAGATTTTATTATTATACATAGTAAAATTTGTCATTCAAGTGAATAAAATAATATTTTTATTTTTAAAAATGAATTACTTAAAGTTGTTTAGAAAAGCAGCTAAAATATTTTTAAGCAGTATAATGTCAAACTACTTCAATAGATAGTTACTTCAAACAAACAAAGCAACCTCTAACATACTCTTAAGAGAACATTTTTGAAATTTTAAGATTTTAGGTATTCCATTTTCAGAAAAAAAAAGTCCTTTGTAAAATAAATTGTTTTTTAAAAAATAAACTGATCAAAGCAAGCATATCTGAAATGAGTTCATCTCCTTATTGACAATAGTAGAATTTACTCATCATCATTTTGATCAATAAAACTCAATAGAAAACCACTAACTACTCTCCGTGCTACAGGATTGGGAATGCCACGACATAGACGTCCATCGATATATGCCAATAAGCCAGACAAGACAAATTTGCCGATGCCCCATTTTCGAATGAAACTCATTTTCTGTCCCTTTTGACTAGAATTCGCTGGCACATCTGCGTGACTGCTAACCTCGGACTTCTTCCTCCAGTTGATGCTGAATATAAACTTGTTAGTTCGCTTTCGCAGTATGCGTATTGCAAAGCTTACGAAAAGATGTTCGCACAATGTCAAGACTGTCGGTCCTATTCTCCATTCCTGACACAAATAATTCCGAATCAACAACTTTACATGTAACTAGAAAACTATATGCCAATTCTGCCATTAGTGATTGTATACTAAGTATGCCGGTTTCCCTTTCAGAAACAAGTGAAGCACTTGACGTTAAATAAACTTACAATGGTAACATCATATATGACAATTGAGGAGATTCCAAACTAAACTAGTGCATTCAAGGCATGCATAGAAGTATTAGTTTGGGAAGCTATATGTAAACCCATAATTCCCGTGTAGAAAAGACGGGGATACTTTAAATGAAAGTAGAAAACATTGGTGGGTCATCATTATAATCATTTAAAGTTACTGCTGTGACGAAACATAATGACTAGGAAGATGGAAATACCATAGAGAAGAAAAAGACGAAATAGTAGGATAAATAAGAAATGCTCCCTAGAATAGAACATACACTTTCTCCACGAAGACGGCTTAAAGGGCGGGATACGGTTGACGGATCTCCTTTAAGTAATGCCTTGCTCACAAGGAACTCCTCAACACGATTTGTTATCTCATTGATAAGGGAATGATTTGGAGGTAGGTTTTTCAGGATAACCTAAACAGGTATATGAATCCATCATAACCACAATAAAAGGCAAAGGTTAATATTTTATGTATAGAGAAAAATTCATTATGAATGCAAATAATTATACAGATAAAGGTCATACACCACTACCAACAAAAAATTACAGAGACGAATCAAAACAAAACTCTATAGCGACAAGACAACGGACAAAGGCAGCTCAATCACTGTGCAGATCAGAATCAACACCACTTAATAAGATGTCATCCATGCGTATTTAAGATATTTGTTTAATGATTTTCAAGTTTACATCTGCTAAGTATTAAAATCAAATCAATCACTTCATTGCATAACATGCATGCATAGTAGTTGTGAACAACAATTTCAAAGAGAAGTTCTTACTTAAAATTTCATTCCAAAGTACGAGCTAAGGTGTGCAATGCAAATTTTCTAGATATATAGTCAAAGCTCGAAAGATAATCTTAGTACGTGCAATTTATTACCTGATTGTCAATAACTCTGACTCTCAGGTATTCTTGTCTATAAACTGCATCCAGCATGGCTTGGATATATCCTTCAATGTATAACTGCACCAGACCACATATCTATTAGCGACTGATAGCCAGATCAAGATTTTCAAAATAAAGATGGAAGAGCTGAAATATAAATATTTCTTTTGTTAAAGACGGGAGAATTTGATAAATATATGCTATTAAGAACGAAGGATTCAACAGATATATGTTATAAAGATTGATCTTGTGGTGACAACATAGTTAGGATGACATGAAATGATGCGATGTGTTACAATGAGAAGTAAAATATAAAGCACTGACCTTATTTATACTAATTCTAGACTCTTAATACTAACGAACAAAATAACTTCCTACAGATAACATCGCTAAGAATTACACAAAGTTCCTCAAAGGATAATTTATTCTAACATATATAATAATATCTATTGAACATTTTTTTATATTCAACAACAGGGTTAATGTCCTCCATAACTAACTTTTTTCGCATAGGTTTCTAATTTTGTAAAACTCAGCTATGTACTGTGTTAGATGATATAATATTGTGTTTAATAGTTGGACTCAGCCCATTATGTATTTCTGGGATTTGGCCCATTATCAATATAAATAAACTGTCTTTTGTGTAGGGTTTACACAAGGGAGATTAATCCCAAAACCCTATTTCATCTTATTTTACATGGTATCTAGAGCTTAGGTTAGTTTACTACAGCCACCGT